>Ga0316208_1000584_pt1 | contig 42042 bp, 38 predicted proteins | sample 3monopyrite_MG_FD_204944 | JGI IMG/M metagenome (GOLD analysis project Ga0316208, IMG submission 204944) | Microbial mat bacterial communities from mineral coupon in-situ incubated in ocean water Damariscotta River, Maine, United States -... | ecosystem: Environmental > Aquatic > Marine >...
ATTAAATGGCGAGCCGGCCGAATGGTTCCCAAGCGTCCGTCACAGGTGCTGGTCGGCGACCGGATCCTGATGATGGAAGACGGGGGCGTGTGCTCGTCCCTGAACGCTCTCACCGGCGAGAGCCTTTGGGCCAATCGAGTTGCCGGTGCTTACTGGTCATCACCGCTGTACGCGAACGGGCATCTCTATTGCGCCTCTCAGGATGGCAAAGTCGCAGTCATCAAAGCGGGCGACGACTTCGAACTCGTTCACGAGACGATGTTTCCTGAGGGCTTCACGGCGTCACCAATTGTCGCTGGAAACTCTCTCATTTTGCGATCGGAATCAAATATTTACCGCATTGCCAAGCAGGATTAGAGCAATCCAGATCTCGACGGTGGGTGGCTGGCGGACGAGCTTCAACGAGCCCCCAGGACACCGAACTGGGGGCTCGCAAGCTCGACCGCCAGCCACCCAACTCAGACGCCCAAATTTGAAAAGTACCAGCGATGCCAGACGACTCGCTTGAGATAACATTGTCATCAGTAGCTGGCCAGCAAAGTTTCGACGGCGAACCATTTCCGCTCGTTCACGAATGTCTCAGCGAGAATGTGGATCTACAGTCCGTCGAAGACTGGGTGAGTCAGTCACGAGCGACGCTCGATCGGCAGGCAAGAGACAACGGCACGGTGTTGTTCCGCGGCTTTCCGCTCGCCACTGATCAGGATCTCGACCGCTTCATCCGCGCGTTCGAGTATCCGAACTTTCCGTACGAGGATTCACTGTCGAATGCGGTCCGCGTGAATCGGACTGAGCGTGTCTTCACGGCCAATGAAGCGCCGCCGGAAGTCACAATCTGCCTGCACCACGAGATGGCTCAAACGCCCGTCTATCCAAGTCGGTTGTTTTTCTTCTGCGAGCAGCCGGCCGAGCAAGGCGGTGCGACTCCGTTGTGCCGATCGGACGTTCTGTTTGAAAGATTGTTGGACGAGTTTCCCGAATTCGTCGCCGACTGCGAGTCAAAAGGGCTGCTCTACACAAATATCATGCCGGCGGAGAACGACCCGACGTCGGGAATGGGCCGCAGCTGGCAGAGCACCTTTCGGGCTGAGACGCGCGAAGCCGCCGAGCAACGGTTGCAGAGGCTCGGCTACTCCTGGGAATGGCTGCCGGACGGCTGCCTGCGAAGCACGACTCCCGTTCTACCTGCAGTCCTCGAAGTTGAACCCGGTCGAAAGACGTTCTTCAACCAGTTGATTGCGGCCTTTCACGGCTGGAAAGACAGCCGCAACGATCCGACCAAAGCCGTCACGTTTGGCGACGGCAGCATGCTGAATCCGGAAACGATGGACGCTGTCGCAAAGATCGCCGACGAGCTGACGTTCGACGTGCCCTGGCAGAGAGGCGACGTCGCTCTCGTCGACAACCGCGTCGTCATGCATGGCCGACGAACGTTTACCGGCACGCGGAAAGTGCTGGCATCACTCGTCGCCATGGATGCCTGACGGCATCTCAAGTGGCGGCCTCGATAATCGTTGCGAGAGCATCCTGTTCTTAAACGTCGAGCTGAATCGTCGAATCAAACGGTGATGGACGTGACGGAGCCGGTGATTCGCCTCCCGGTCTGAGGGGTCGCCCGACGACCTGCTCAATACAAGCAGCAGGACCAGCAGGTCTTGTCGGGAGTGGCCAGAATCTCAAACCGAACCTGCCTGTAGAACCCGCACCAGGCTGCAAATGAGGGAAGGTATGACTACTTGCGACCGTCTCGCGCGGAACCAGTCTGGCTACCTCTCAGAGAGCAGGGTGATCGAGGATGAAATACGATCTTGTCGTTATCGGCAGCGGCCCTTCAGGGCAGAAGGGAGCGATTGCCGCCGCGAAGCTGAATAAGCGAGTCGCGATTATTGAACGCCGCAGCAGTCAGATTGGCGGCGTGTGTCTTCACACAGGAACCATCCCGTCGAAGACGATGCGCGAAGCGATTCTGCATCTCACCGGTTACAAACATCGCGATATTTACGCCGAGCAGTATCGGCGAAAACGACGCATCACGATGAAAGACCTGCAGCGGTCCGTTGCCTCGGTCAATCACCGCGAAATGGAAGTGATCGAAGATCAGCTCACTCGAAACGGCGTCGACATCTACGCGGGCGAAGCACGATTCATCGACCCTCACACGGTCGAAGTGGAAGCTGGCGGCGACTCGATCAAACTTCAGACAGAAAACATTCTGCTGGCCGTGGGGACTCGTCCGGATCGCAATCCGTCGACGCCGTTCGACGGACAGTGCGTGTTCGATTCTGACGAGTTACTCAACATCGATCACATTCCCCGCTCGATGATTGTCGTCGGCGGCGGCGTGATCGGTATCGAGTACGCCATCATGTTTGCGACGCTGGGCGTCAATGTGACGGTCGTCGATGGTCGCGACCAACTGCTTGGCTTCTGCGACAAAGAAATCACAGACACCCTTCTCTACCACGCACGGTCGATCGGAATGGTCTTCCGACTTGGCGAGAACGTCGTGAAGATCAACCGTCTGGCAGAAGACCGTGCAGCGATCGAGCTCGAAAGCGGCAAACGCCTCGTCGCCGAGTCGGTCCTGATGGCTGTCGGTCGAACGGGCGACACTGAGAACCTGAATCTTGAAGCAGCTGGGTTGAAGCCTGACGCTCGGGGCCGTGTGGAATGCAACGAGCATCACGAAACCGCCGTCTCGCATATCTACGGAGTGGGTGACGTTGTTGGATTTCCCGCTCTGGCCAGCGTGTCAATGGAACAGGGACGCCGGGCTGTCGCGAACATGTTTGGCGAGGAAGAACGCGAGTATCCGACGATGCCGTACGGACTGTTCACGATCCCTGAAATCTCAATGATCGGTGAAAACGAAGAAGAGCTGACCGCCAGGAAAGTTCCGTACGAAGTTGGTGTCGCGAGATTCCGCGAGATTGCCAAAGGTCAAATCGTCGGCGACCGAATGGGCTTACTGAAGCTGCTGTTTCATCGCGAATCGAGACAGGTTCTCGGCGTGCACGTGATCGGCGATTCAGCGACCGAGATTGTCCACATCGGGCAGGCGGTCATGCAGTTTGGCGGGACGATCGACTACTTCCGCGACACCGTCTTCAACTATCCGACGATGGCCGAGTGCTACAAAGTGGCTGCGTTCGACGGACTCAATAAGATCGGCCTCGATCTGAAACTTGAGCGGGAAATCTCGCAACTGGAAATCTCGCAGCAGGAAACAGAGATTCTTGAGCAGGTCGATGAGTTGGTCACCGAAGTGAGTTCGACAACCGAAGCGGCAACCAAGGAAGAGGCGGTTGTGAACAGCGACGTCAAGTGACGCCTTCCGCCACTGGTTCGACGCCAGCCGGGGCAACCGGTTCTGCATCGCCAAGCGGCATGTCGATGTCACGCTTCTGAATGTACTGCTCAGGTTTCCCTCGGTAGAGGCGAACGTGCAGCGTGTCGTACTGGCCTTTGTTGAGATGCTCGTTGACCAGTTCTTTGACTCTGTCAGCGGCCGCCAGCGGTGTTTCGTCGTCGGATTCGAGGTCGAATTCGACTCGCATGATGATCCAGATCTCGGCGGGAGTTCCTTTGTGGATCCTTCGCTGGCCGCCGTCGACGCGCGGGCTTGATCGAGGAAACTCGGCGGAAATCGCACGCTGCAACGGCACGAACGGCGCCGAGTGGTAGTACCAATAGACCCACAACGCGCCCGTGGCAATTGCCCCGAACGCGACCATCAAAGCAACCACGGCCGGGCCGGGGACAGCACCGGATCGTTGACTTGTGAGATGGCGGGGCGTGTGCGGACTCATGGTGGGATATTTCACGCGGTAGATGTTTCTCAAATTGAACGAAGTCTGCCGACGAGGCATCAGGCGGCAATGTCTTCGACATCGCTCGGCTCAATGGTCTTGCCGGTGATTGTGTAGACGTACTTCAGGATTTCAATGAAGACGTCATACAGATCTGATGGAATACTCTGACCGACTTTCAACGTCCGGTAAACCTGCCGAGCCAACTCGGGGCGTTCGATAATAGGAATGTCGTTTTCGACGGCGATCTCTCTCATGCGAAATGCTGTCTCGTCCGCGCCTTTAGCGATGACCGTCGGGACTGAGACATTCGGCGGATCGTACTGGAACGCGACGGCGTAATGCGTCGGGTTGGTGAGAACGAACGCGGAGGTGGCGACCTTGCTGATGTCACGAGCCTCGATCAACTTCTGATGGGCGTCTCGACGGCGACGGCGAATAAGCGGATCGCCGTCCATTTCCTTCATCTCACGTCGGACTTCTTCCTTGGTCATCATGATCTCCTGAGTGTGCTTCCAACGCTGAAACGCGTAATCGGCAACGCCCAGAATGATCAGGATCGTGGAGAGGAGGATGGACAGTTTGAGTATCGCATAACCGGTGGCCAGGGCTGCGGTCCACGGCGAAGCCATTGTCAAATTCAAAAAGCCGGGAAGCTCGATCCAGATGAGCCAGGCGGCCGCCAGGGTCAGCAGGGCGAGTTTGCAAAGGCTGATGGCGAGCGTCACGACACCGCGAACGGAAAAGATCCGCTTCAGTCCAGTCACTGGATTAAGAGCGTTGACGTTGAGGTTCAGCTTTTCAGTCGCGACGAGAAATCCAACCTGCACCAGATTGACCGCGATGGCTGCGAGCAACAATCCAAACATCCAGGGGAGCACGCTACTGGCCGCCCAACTGCCGACTTCTTTGAACTCAGCATAGATTTCTCCAAGGTCGCCTCGGTGATTGCCGGCCGTTCGGAGATGCATCGAGATCAGATTTCCGAGTGACTTCACCAGGTCGGCACCCAGAAAGAACAGCACGGCAGCGGTCGAGAGCAAGTGCCCGGCGATATTGAGTTCTGTGCTGCGCGCAACGTTTCCTTTGCGGCGTTGTTCCTGACGCCGGTGCTCGGTTGGTTCTTCTGACTTGTCTCCGGTGTCGTCGGTTGCCATCGATTATTCAGTTGTTGAACGAAACAAGCAGATCGGAACAAGCCTGCGCCGTTCCGGAGCGTGCCATGCCGGAACGGCGCAAGCTTGTTCCAGCCTACAGATACGATGTGATTGCAAGTTGGATGTCGTTGATTACGGTCGGTACTGAGTCGACAACGTACCGGCCGGTGCCGCTGAGGACCAAAGTCAGCACGCACATTCCGGCCAGCGATCGAACGGGGAAGCCGACCACCAGCTGATTGATCTGCGGCACGCTGTGGCCAAGAAAGCCCATCGAAATCGTGACGAGGCCCATTGTCGCCATGACTGGAGCCGCGACCTGGACCGCCAGCAGCAGCGACTTCTGGACGAGTTCGGTAAACAGAACATGCGGCTCTGAAAAAAAGAATGCATCGCCGACCGGCATGGCTTCGAAGGTTTCAAACAGAGCCGACAGCATCATGAGGTGCCCATTGAGCGGTGCCATCACCAGCAAGCAGACGCCGCCGAGCAGGAAGAAACTCTGACTGGTAATCGAAGCTCCTCCCTGTAGATCCGGATTCACGACCGACCCGAATTCCAGGCCGAGCTGCTGATCGATCAATTGACCAGCCAACTGAAGCCCGGACAAAAAAACTGTCACGCCAAGGCCCAGCAGGAATCCCAGCGAGAACTCGGCCACGATGTCTCGGACGAGTTCTGTCAACGTTGCCGGAGCGACGAAGAGACTCGAAAACGCCGGCACGGCAACAACGTCGCGTCTGGCTGCCATTCCGTTGTCGGTCTCATTCTGCAGACCGACCAGATGTCGAAATCGCCCCTGTAGAAACTCCGGCACTTCTGCTTCTGAAAGAAATTCGTCGTGATTGCTGTCGTACTGGGCGACGCTTTTGCCGGCTCCCTGTTGAATGACGGGAGTGATCACGAATCCGAGCGTCAGGACCAGCAGCACTCGGATGTTGATCGGAATTGCGGTCTGACTGAAGATCGGACCGACAGCAAACAGGCCGCTCAGGCGGATCGCAATCAGGATAAACATGTAAAAGTGCTGCACGGCAGCGTCGAGGAGTTGACGCGTCCAGAATTCACTCACTTCGCCAATGAATGCGTCCATTACGTTGCTGACTGGAGGTCGTTAATGAATGTTGCCGGGGATGCCAGCGAATAGCCGGGTTGAGTACTCGACCAGTTGCCCGAGGCTCCAGGGCATCACGTACAGCATGGTCAGCAGCATGACGACGATCTTGGGAATGATGCTGACAGTCTGGTCCTGAATCTGCGTGACGGCCTGCGCGATGCTGATGGCCAGCCCGATGAAAACGGCGACCGACAGAATCGGGGCGGCGATAATCAGCGCCGTCATGATGGCTGATCGGCAAAGTTCTGTGACATCGATAATGGTCATGCAAAGCTCGGAGTTGTCGTTGGGCTGGCTGTTGGATGTTCGATGCTCAAAATCAGCCCGTCGCTGCGGTGACACTTTCAAGCAGCATCGCGACGGTCAGCGTCCAGCCGTCGATCAGCACGAACAGGAGCACCTTGAACGGCAACGAGATCAGCGTTGGAGGCAACATCATCATGCCCATGCCGGTCAGAATTGTGGCGACGACCAGGTCGACAATCAGAAACGGCAGGAAGATTTGAAAGCCGATCAGAAATGCCGCTTTCAATTCGGTCAGCATGAAGGCTGTGATGAGAATCGATGATTCGACGTCTTCGAGGTTTTCGGGTTCTTGCCAGGCTCGGCCGGCGGTGGTGTTCGGATCGGGACGGCGATAGTCGACCAGCATGAGAACGACGTCGTCTCCGCCGGCAGCGCTGATCTGATTGATCATGAAGCGGCGAAGCGGCTGCAGCGTGTTTTCGAACACTCGCATCTGGACGCTTTCGCCCGGTTGCAGATTCGGGATCGGCTGCTTGTCGATGTACGGAGCCAGGCCTTCGTCGTACGCCTGCTGCCAGACGGGCATCATCACGAACATCGTCATGAACAAACTAAGCGACGTGATGACTTGAGTCGGCGGAAGCTGCTGCGTGCCGAGTGCCTGCCTCAGCAAACCGAAGACGATCACGAACCGAATGAAACTTGTGGTCATGATCAGGATCGACGGTGCCAGGCTTAGCAGCGTCATCAGGACCATGATCTTGAGTGTCGGCGTCAGGCCTTCCGGCGAAAGCATTTGATCCGGATTCACTCCGAACGGCATCTGCAGATCGGAGCCCTGCACTGGTCCCGGAGCGGGCGCGGGCACTGGCACAGGAGGCTGAATCGCGAAGTGCTGCTCATCGATGACTGATCTGCCTCGCGGAAATCCGCCGGTCTGTGCTTGCACCGTCGACGCGCTGACGACGACCAGGAGACCTGCCACAACGGCCGTGAGAACACGTCGCAAAATAACGTTGTCGCCATTCACGTAGCGTGCGTCTTGACGCACCGCTCTATTCATGGGTGCGTCGAGACGCACCCTACTACTTATTAAATGCGAATCAGCCGGCACGGTGTTGCTCCCGGCCGGTGGCGATGCTGAGACTGTCGACGCGGCCTGACTCGTCTCGTTGTGCTTCTTCGAACAGCTTCTCGCCGAGTCGATCGTCGAACGGGCGAGTTTCTACAACCGTTGTTGTTTTCGGCCAGAGTTTGCTGAGCCACCTGGCGGCGTCCGGTCCTGTTTGATTCGCAGCTGCGCAGACGTTTGTCAGAGACGCCACTTCGATCGGGTCGGTAATTTCAGCGAGAGGCGAGAGTCCGTTCGGAGATGACCCCATCAGGATCAGGCGGTTGCCCACTTTGATCATGTAGACGGAATTGCGAGGATCAACCGCTCGACGACCGAGGACATCGACGGCGTCCGTCGGCAAACCACTTATTGAGTACGGGCTGCGTTTAAGAATCAGCTTCGCGAGCCCCAGAACGAACAGCAGCACGACGACCAGTGCCGCCAGAAACGCTCCCGCCGAAGAACTTCCGGCATCCTTGCTGGCTGAACCAGCGTCGTCACCACTCGGCAGCTCGGAACTCCGTTTGAGCGGAGTCACGGTGCGAGATGCCGGCTGCGCAGTTTGCTGAGCAGGAACACTCGCAAATGTTGACGGATCGGCGCTGCGAGGTTTTTCAGAATTCGCCAGGTTGCCTCGCGGACTCTCGGCGGCTGGCCGGAACGGAACACCATTCGACAGCGTTGTCGGCATGTTGACGCCGGGGCGGGCGGGGAATTTGCCGTCCTGAGCGAACAGAGTGTCGCCGTCGGCCGCGCACAAAATCAGCGCACCAAACAGCAGAAACGCGATGCGTTGATTGCAATCCATTGCCCATCCCCGTGGAACTCTCCCGGTTCCATTCCCGATGCCGGCGAAATTGGGCACTCGGGACGGGCGTTGTCCTCGATTTCAGAGGATCAGGTCAATGTCAGAAGTCAGACGACCGAAACGTCGTTGCCGAAGCTGCCAGCTTCGGACCGACGCTGGCAGCGTCGGCAACGGCACACCACCGCACGGTATCCAATACTTGATTCGTGGAACGAGTCCTCAGGAATCGGCGGCGACGATCTCGACGATTCGGACACAGAACTTGTCGTTCAGGACGAGCACTTCTCCGCGAGCCAGCAAACGACCGTTGACGACGATGTCGATCGGGTCACCGGCCAGCTTGTCGAGCGGCACGACGACGCCTTTTCGCATCGACATAACCTCGTCGATCAGCAATTCGGCTCGCCCGAGTTCGATCTGGACGTTCATCTGGACGTCGTCCAGCATGCCGATGCTGAACGCTTTTTCGTTCAGGCCTTCGGCGTCTGAGCCGAATTCTGCATATTCGAACGGCTTTGCATCCTCGGCGCCGGCTCGAACATTCGGGCCTTTCATTGGCGACCCCGTTACGGCCGCTTCGAGTCCAGCATCGACTTCGTTCAAGAGCTGGTTGGCGCGATCCTCGACGGACATTTCCTCAACGGACATTTCCTCGACGGACATTTCCTCAACGGACATTTCCTCAACGGCCGCGGCCGGAGCACCTCCGGCTACCGCGTTATCTGCCGTCGGAGTGGCATCTGCTGGTTGGGCGGCATCTGCTGGTTGGGCGGCATCCGCGGCGACGTCATTGCCGCCGCCGTTTGCTTTGTCCAGGAGTGCCTGAATGTCGTCGGCACCGAGATTTTCTTCTTCGGAATCCACGTCCCTGCTTCCTTCCGATCTGCTTGCCTCGTGTCCGCCCCGACGCCTGCTCATCCTGCGAGCAAGCCTGGAGCGAGGAAAGGCTCCTACTGCTGGATCGTCTTATAGTCGTTGAACACGATGCTGACGACATAATTTTGTCGCAGCACGCGGTTGATTTCTTCTCGAACCAGCCGCTTCAGTGTGCTGAGTGACGAATCGGTCAGGTCTTCCATCGTCGCGCTGCGGAAGATCGTTTCGATCGACTCTCGAACTCTTACCTTGTGAGAAGAGGTGACTTTGTCCTTAAACTCGTCCTCCTGGTCACTTGCCAGTAACGCGTGAACTTTGAACGAGATGTGCATCACGGTGTCTGCCGCTGCGGTTGTGTTGGTGACGCTGAAGCTGTGAACTTCAACTTCGACCAGTTCTTCTTCATCGTCTTCGGGCTTCGGGTCTTCTTCGACCGGCATTGCGTCGGCAGTTGCTGCATCTGCAGGTCCGCCGGCTCCCACGCCCAGAAAGAGGAACAGTCCCGCTTCACCCAGCATGGCAACGACGACGAGAATCAGAATCTTCATCTTGCCGCTGCCAGACTTCTTCTCCTTAACGGCTTCGACCTCGGCTCCTTCTTCGGTTTCCGGTTCATTTTCCTCAGCCATCTCACGCCCCTTCGCAGTCCACGATAAGCCAAACGGTCGCCGACCCGAATCGCTCTCGCAGTGCGAGTTTGCGGTTAACCGGGATCGGGCGGTGCCAGATAAGAATCAATAGTGAAGACATCGACCCGCCGGTTGTGACGCCGGTCTTCGATGTTCCGTGTGACGATGCGAGGTTCGGCGTCGCCGGCCGCGCTCACGAGAATTCGATTTGGGTCGATATCATTCTCAATCAGATACTTGGCCACAGAACGCGCCCTGGCAAATGAAAGATCGTGTTGATCACGAAACTGAGGCTTTCGCCTCACCGGTTCAGCAAAAGAATGCCCGCGCACGATGATTCGGTTGGGGACCTTCTTGATGGCTGCAAGGATTCGCTGCAGATTTCCAAGCCGCTGCAGATTGTCTTCGATTGATTCTCGTTGCCCGATGATTTGCTGAAGCTCTTTAATCTTAGTCAGATCAGCCTCCACTCGTTTTCGTTCTTTTTTGTCAGCGATCGACTGTAGATCAGATTCCGATAGTTCGAGAAGTGCTGTGTCGAACCGTTGCAATTGCTGTTCTGCGTCGAAAGTCGTTTGCAGGTCTGCGGTTGTCACATTTCGAAGTTCGGTGTCAAACTGTCCAAACTCGAGCGCCCCACCGACGGTTACGATCTCGCCGTGATTCACCGATTCGACCGACTTCTCGGGACCGCCACCACCGGCGGAAGTAATGCTGCCTTTCTCAAGACCGGTCTTCTTGCTCTCGCTCTTCGAACTCATGAATTCGTTGGAGCTTCGAGTGGCAAAGGTTCGACCTGGGACACCAGATGTGCCGTCCATTGGCCCAAAGACTTCTTTCATCGAATTCAGCGCGGCGCGGTTCTTGCCCTCATCCTTCAGCTCGCTCATCGATACGAGCATGATGAAAAATGTCAGCAGCAACGACATCATGTCGCCGTAGGTGACGACCCATTCCGGGACGCCTGGTGGGGCATCTTCTTCGACTTCCATCGTTGGGTACCGCTTGCGAGTTTCGGGATCACCGCGAGATCCTTCTCGTCCGTTCGCTGCTTGATTCGAATTACCGGTTCAAGTTCAGGCAGCGTCCTTGACTGCGCGTTCCTTTTGTGAAAGGAACGTCGACAGCTTCTGGTCGACAACTCTGGGATTGTCGCCGTTTTGAATCGCCATAATTCCCTGTACAACGACTTCGCGAATCTGCATTTCTTTCTTCGCGTAGTAGATCAGCTTGTCCGCAAACGGCAGCGCGATCACGTTTGACACGAGCGCGCCGTAGAGCGTGGTGAGTAGAGCGACCGCCATCCCCGGACCAATCGCCGCAGGGTCGTCCATGTTTCCGAGCATGATGATCAGACCAAGCAGTGTGCCGATCATCCCAAAGGCCGGAGCGTATCGTCCGAGCGTTTCCAGTAAGCCCTTTCCCGAGCTGTGTCGGGCAGCGGTCGCCTGCATCTCCGAACGCATAACACTTTCGATCAGCTCGCCCGGACTGCCGTCAACGGCCATTTGAATTCCCAGCAGGATAAACGGGTCGTCGATGTCGGCCGTTTTATTTTCAAGCGCCATGACACCTTCTTTGCGAGCAATTTCTGCACACTCAACCAGAGTCTTAATGGCCGGAGCCATCGCGGGCGGGTTCGGAAGGATCGCCTTCTTGACGATGATCGGCATCGTCAGAAACGGACCCATCGGGTACGCAATCATCGTCGCGGCGATTCCACCCCCAACCACGACGGCGAGAGATGGGTAATCGATGAAGGCCGCAAAGGACGAACCAGGCGCGATCGCGATTGCCCCGAGCAAGAGCGCGGCCGTCAGGACGATCCCGATGATTGTAGCTTTGTCCATAGTTCGATCGTCCGCAGATGATTCGTCACAGACAGAAAGGTTAGTAGAGAGCTACTGATTCAACCTTGCCGTCACGCCGCCGGAGCAAGCCGAACGAGGCGCGAGTACGAGATTGACCGACTGACCACCTCTTCCAGCGACTCTTTCACGATAAATCGATCGTCCGTCGTCAGCGTGACATACGTGTCCGGCCGACTCTCGACGTACCGAATCAGCTCGGCATTCACGACGAACTCGTCACCGTTCAGTTTTGTGAGTTTGATCATCGAATCGCCCCAGAAGTTGTCCGTTCGCGAAGAGACGACCTATCGACCCAGAACCAGAAGTTCGTCAACGAGCTGCTGCACCGAACTGATGACTCGAGCATTTCCTCGATAGTTCGTTGAGGAAACAATCAGGTCGACAAGGCTTCGACCAACGTCCGTGTTCGATAATTCGATCGCTCCGGATCGAATACTCCCACTCCCTGTTTGGCCGGGAATCGTGATCTGGGCCGGCCCGGAACTGACACCTTCAAACAATGTTCCGCCGCCGTTCTCAACCAGTCCCAACGGGTTAGAAAACCTCGCCAGAACCATTTGCCCCAGTGGTCGAATGACGCCGTTCGTGAAGACTCCACTCACAACGCCTGCGTCATTAATGTTGAAGCTGGTTAGCGAACCTGCCGGTGCACCGTCCTGCGAAAGAAGTGAAAGCGCACCAGACGAACCCAATTCGGTCAGACCGGAGATTCGCGTCAGGTCAACCGACACCGTCATCGTTTTTGCGGCGGTGGCGTCACGATCGATCGAAACCTCGGCGACTGAATCCCCCGTAATTTCTCCTGACTCATTCAGTGAGAATGTGCCCGTGCTAAGATTCGAGTTTAAGTCACTGTCCTGACTGCTTTCGAAGTAGTATCGGTACGTCGTTGCAGTCTGAGACTTGGACTCAAGGACGGCATGCATTCGGACCAGAACCTGTTCGCCGAGCGAGTCGAAGATAGGAAATGTCGTCAACGTGCTTTCGCCGATTCCGGTTCGCGTCCGTGTGAAATCAAGATCGATTGCTTTTTCGCCGGACAAGCCTGCCCCGACTTGAGATTGACGGAATCGTGCGGGGGTAATCTCAACCGCCTGCGACGTGCCGGCGTTAGAAACAACTTCAAATCTGCCGTCGGCGGTGATGTTTACGCCAGCGGGGCCAAACGGATCGCCAGCCGGACTTGCTCCAGGTACCAGACCGAGTGCTTCGCTCATGAACGTCGCGAGTTCAGCTGCTGTTGAAGTGGCTGTGATGTCAAAAGTGACGGCGTCGTAATCCGCTCCACCTTTTCGTGGCGTCAATGTGATGGATTCGCCGGCGACAAAGACAGGCGTGCCACCGACTGAATCTCTCGTATCAGCAAGGAGACTGGTCGCTGTGATCGTCGTTCCGGCTCCGTCGAATAGTTGCCCAGTCTGAATGACTTCCGATTCGGTGGCCGCCACCGCCGCTTCGTCCGCTCGAATCGAACCTTCGACGGCCACATTTCGTGTTTCCTGAGCCACATTCAGCTTACCCAGAGGAATCTCAACGTTCACCAACTGCGTCGTGACGATGTTGAATTGATCATCAATTCCGTAGCCTTTCACACGCAATCCGTCGGCATTAACCAGTTGACTCTGGTTATTCAGCGTGAAGTTGCCGTTCCGCGTGTAAACCTGCCCGTCAGCTCCGCTGAGCACGAAGAAGCCTTCTCCTTCAATGGCCAGGTCAGAAGGACTTGTGCTGGTCGTAATCGCCCCTTGCGAGAAGTCACGACGAATGGCAGCAGTGGTTGAACCGAGTCCGACCTGTCGAGGATTTGTTCCACCGTTTTGCCCCTGCGGAGCAGAACCAACACTGAGCGTTCGAGAGAGTTGTGTCGTGAACTGGACGGCGGATGCCTTGTAACCGTTCGTCGCAGCGTTCGCGATGTTGTTACCGATGACCTCGATCGCGGTCTCGTTCAACTGCAAGCCATTGAGCGACGTATTAAGAGCCGTTGTAAGACCCATGAGTTCCCCCTCCATTGGTCAGAATGCGGCGTCCGGTTGCCGCTCACCGCGCGAACTTCGATCTCCGAAAAAAGAGACCGAACCGTTCAGACACGGCGTGAGTAATTGCGCACCAATCACTGCGCTGTGATTTGTATCGACCGAGACAGGGCACCGCTGAAACGCATGTGTGACACGGAGGGATAGACCCGAGTGTGTTAAGGCTTCCACCCTTGAGACGCCCGATCGTTGAGCGGCATCAGCAGCCTGCTGTTTTTTAGACTCTGGCGATGAACGCGCCACCCGCTTCCGTGAACTGTCCCACCTGCTTTGTCCAGAACAGACGGAGAATCATGCTGCAAGACAGAACCTGATTGTCGAATTCAACTTGCACAAGCTCGGAAGCGGGCGCCGTCGGCAAAATCAAGCATGCGCCTCCGGCGGAAACATTCCGGGTAAAGCCAATCTCGGCTGCCCCAGTCACTCTGAGCAGCTTGTCGCACGGTGTTACCCAAACCCTGGTGCAGATTGGGTACCTGTTGAAACGTGGATTGCGGCGACAATCGGAGAATGCATCCCGGCTCCTGATGAAGTCCATCAGTTGTCGGTCGATATTCTCGACCAACTGCTGCTGCTGGTTGAATGCCAGCTCATTCAACACTGGCTCAACTTCTAACTCAACTTCTAAAGATTCCATGTTCATCCCCTGTCAAAATGCTCATGACGAGCAGCAAACGGTGTTTGAAACTGTACATAGAAGAATATGGCATTGATTGAAAATCATGCAGGAAGCATCTGTATGTAATGGAGATGATTCCCTGCATTTCGTGTATTTGCTTGTTGCGGCGAGGTGTACAGCTCAGCATCGGTGATGCCAAACGTTCACACAGAGAGGCATATCGGGCAGGAACTGCTGAGTAAATTCAAGAAGTTTACAGCCCAATGTTTTGGGACGGTGGACTACCTGCAGGAAACACGATTGCGAGACAGTTTGTTGTCAGTTTCCAACTCCTGCCGTAACCGCGATTTACCTCCACTAATCAGGCATAGCTCCGTAGTCGAGAGTTCCTGCGCAGAATGGCCGACGCGAGCATGAGCGGTGACGCACACTTCGTGACCGGTTGGTCGAAGCAGGCAGTCTGCACAGTCGACACTGAGTTTCCCAATGAGAGCGACAGCACACTCATCAATGGAGCGTTACCGTGGACGACTTTGACGACGTGATCAAAGAGTTTCTTGTCGAAAGTTACGAGGGGCTTGATCAACTCGACCGCGATCTTGTCGCATTGGAAGACGCACCCGACGATCGCGACTGATTGGGCAGCATCTTTCGGTCTGTCCATTCAATGAAGGGGGCTTCCGGTTTTCTGGGACTGCCAAAGCTCGAACGAGTTGCCCATGTCGGCGAAAACCTGCTTGTTCCACTTCGCGACGGCGATCTCGAATTCAGTCACGACATTGCAGACGGCCTGCTGGGCATGGTCGACGCGCTGCGAGACATCCTTGGCAACATCGAAGCAGACGGTTCCGAAGGCGAGACGGATTACGAGTCACTCGCGACTCGTCTTGCGACACTGCTGGACAGTGAACGAGCGGTGGCTGATCCGGAAACTGAGGATGCTGCTGCCACTCTGTCTGAAGACGAAGTGACTGAAGTCGTCGCTGAGCTGAATCATCCGGAACCTGAGGCAGAACCCGCAGCATCCAGCGACGCCGACGCCGACGCCGAAACAACTGATTCGACAAGCGACGAGGTCGAAGCAAACGCTTCTGAAGTCGCCAGCGAAGAGACGGCTGAAGCGGCTCCTGCAGTTTCAGCGGCTTGGGCATCATCTTCCAAACAGGCACCCGCCAGATCGGCACCAGAACCAGCAGCTAAATCGACATCGGAAGCATCGAGTAAGTCATCTGCCGGATCGACGTCACTGGCAGAATCAACGGTCCGAATAGACGTTGAACTTCTCAACAAACTGATGAATCTTGTTGGTGAGTTGGTGCTGGCCCGAAACCAGATTCTGCAGTTCTGCAGCACAACCGACGATGTTTCAGCGATCGCGGCCTCACAACGTCTGAACCTGATCACGACCGAGCTGCAGGAAGGCGTCATGAAGACGCGCATGCAGCCGATCAGCGTTGCGTGGAGCAAATTGCCACGTGTCGTCCGCGACCTGTCATCAGCGTGTCACAAAAAAGTCGAAGTCCGCATGGAAGGGGCCGAGACGGAACTCGACAAGACGATTCTGGAAGCCATCAAAGACCCGCTGACACACATCGTACGAAACTCGGTTGATCACGGAATCGAAGATCCCGATGTGCGAGTCGCCAATGGCAAGTCGCCTGAAGGGACGCTGTGGCTTCGAGCCTTCCATGAAGGCGGTCAGGTCAACATCGAGATTATCGATGACGGTGGTGGAATCAACCTCGATCGTGTCCGCGACAAAGCGATCGAAAATGGCGTTATTGGACCCGAGCATGCTGCCGAAATGACCGACCGCGAATTGACCAACCTGATCTTGTGGCCGGGATTCTCCACGGCTGAAAAAGTGACCAACGTCTCTGGCCGAGGCGTTGGTATGGACGTTGTGAAAACGAACATCGAACGCATCGGTGGCACGCTTGATATTCAAAGTGTACCGGGCGAAGGCACAACACTACGGATCAAGATTCCTCTGACTCTGGCGATCGTTCCCGCGTTGATTGTGACGACTTGCGGAGACCAGTACGCGATTCCTCAGGTCAGTCTGCTGGAACTTGTACGTCTTGATGGTGAACGAGGAAGGAACGAGATCGAGTTCATCCACGACGCTCCTGTCTATCGACTGCGCGGCAATCTTCTACCAATTGTCTATCTCGACGAACAATTAGAGCTGCGTGAAAAAAGCCGGCAACGACACGACCGAGAAGAGAGTGTCAATATCGTCGTCCTCAAGTCTGAAGATCGGCAATTTGGACTGGTTGTCGATTCAATCACCGACACTCAGGAAATCGTGGTCAAGCCTCCCGGGCGGCACCTAAGCGGCGCGGGCACGTATGCCGGAGCAACGATTATGGGCGACGGGTCAATCGCGTTGATTCTGGACGTTCTTGGCGTCGCTCGAAAAAGCAGCATGTTAGTCGAGCATAATGATCAGAATCGCAAAATCGGATTGTCAGATGCCGCTTCGGACACCGACGCGAAGCAACAGTCACTTCTGATAGTTGATCCGGGTGACGGTTCACAAATTGCCGTGCGGCTTTCGACGGTTGCCCGTCTGGAAGAGTTCGGTGAGTCTGACATCGAATCGAGCGGCAATTCTGAGGTTGTCCAGTACCGAGGTCGAATCATGCCATTGCTTCGTCTGGGGGCACGGACAGATCACGTGTCAGATTGTGACGATGAGCGTCGAATTCAAGTTGTTGTATTCACGACAGGTGAACACAGCGTGGGCATCGTCGTTGGTCGAATCATGGACATCGTTCAGCAGGTTCTTGACGAAGAAAGTGTCGCGACAATACCAGGCCACCACGTCGTCCACGGACGCGTTACCAAACTTGTCGACCTCGAAGAACTTGTCCGTGCTAAGCACCCGACGATTTTCGACCAACCGGCAGTCTGACCATTTGGCAGGCCGGTTTCCTCTTTCCAGCCATGAGCCGGGAGCTTTTCAATGAACACGACAGAGTCTTACTGCACATTCCATCTGGGTGACCTCTACTTCGGAATCGAAGTCTGCAAGGTCCAGGAAGTGCTTCGGTATCAGCAAACGACGCGAGTACCGCTGGTGCCGTCCGTTGTTCGAGGACTGATGAATCTGCGAGGCCAGATCGTCACTGCACTTGACCTTCGGAAACGAATCGGTCTGCAGGAAGCGGATGACGATGTCACTCCTGTCAACGTCGTTGTTCGTGCAAACGATGGCGTCGTCAGCCTGCTTGTCGATCGCATCTCTGACGTCGTAGAGACTGACGCTAAAGATTTCGAATTGCCACCAGAAACCCTGGGCAGTGGGCTACGAGAACTGATTCGTGGTGCCTTCAAACTGCAGGGACGGCTACTACTGATCCTTGACGCTGATCGAGTCATTGATGGCGCAACTGAATAAGAGTTTTTACGAAAAATGACTGTTACGAAAACTGATACGCAAGTGATGCAGCACAAGCTGCGTTGCAACATGACGCGCAACTTATGAATCCGACATCAAAGTGTAATTCGGACAGGTGATCATCGATTGATTCCGTCCTGCACTCAACCCCGTTCTCCACGACTTCTCCAAAGCAAGGAACTATTCACAATGAGCACCGCCACACCCGTAAAACCCCGTTCCAACAAGTCCAACGGCAATGCATCCGGAACGACAACTCCGCGTACATCAGCAAAGGGTAAACGCGACGAACAACTGCAGGACTTGCAGGCGCAAGTTAACGCGATCAGCCGATCGCAGGCAGTGATCGAATTTGAAATGGACGGAACAATCATTTCCGCCAACGACAATTTCTTGAACACGCTGGGGTATCAACTGGACGAAATTCAAGGCCAGCATCATCGCTTGTTTGTGGATGAAGCCTCAGCGTCCAGCCCGGAATACAGGCAGTTCTGGGCAGACCTTCGCGCCGGACAATTCAAAGCCGGCGAATTCAAACGGATCGGCAAGTGTGGGAATGAAATCTGGATTCAGGCTTCGTACAACCCGGTATTTGACGACGAAGGCAACCCGCTCAAGGTGGTAAAGTTTGCGACAGACATTACCGTCGCAAAAGGTGAAGCGGAAGAAAATGCAAGAACTTTCGCGATGGTGGAAAACATGACCGCCAGCATCACGTTCGCGGACACGAACAATATCATCTCCTACGTCAATCCAGCAGCTATCAAGCTACTGAGGAAAGTTGAGCACCTGCTGCCTGTGAAAGTCGAAGAGATCACTGGGCAATCGGTCGACATCTTCCACAAGCGACCGCAACACCAGCGCGACCTGCTGGCGGATCCAAAGAACTTTCCGTATGAAGGAACGATTCCGGTCGGCCCGGAATCGTTCAGCCTCAAAGCCAGTCGAATTCTGGACACGAACGGAGACTTCGCTGGTACGCTCGTGACTTGGGAGTGTGTTACCGAGAAACTGGCCAACGAGAAACTGGCCAACGAGAAAGCTGTCAAGGAAAACGTGGAGCGTGAACGCGCACAGGCCGAGGAGTTGCGTAACAAGGTCGACAGCCTCCTCGCTGTTGTAAATGCTGCGGCGGCTGGTGACTTGACTCAGGACGTTACCGTGACCGGTGACGACGCAATGGGGCAAATGGCGGACGGCCTGAAGACGTTGTTGACCGATCTTCGTGGAAGCATGACAAGCATCTCCGAAAATGCCCAGACGCTGTCGACCGCGTCCAGTGAATTGTCTGCCGTCAGCATTGAAATGCGATCGAACGCTGACAATACATCCAATCAGGCGAACGTCGTGTCGACGGCTTCTGAAGGGGTCAGCGAGAACGTGCAAAGTGTCTCCGCCAGTATCGAAGAGATGAACGCATCTATCCGGGAAATCTCACGGAGTGCAACGGATGCGGCGAACATTGCTGGCAACGCCGTCACCGCTGCTGAGTCGACTAACGAAATTGTCTCAAGACTCGGGGTCAGCAGTGCTGAAATCGGCAAGGTAGTGAAGGTCATCAACTCGATTGCCGAGCAGACAAACCTGCTGGCTCTGAATGCGACAATCGAAGCAGCTCGTGCCGGCGAGGCTGGTAAAGGATTTGCCGTTGTCGCGAACGAAGTTAAGGAACTGGCGAAGGAAACCGCTAAAGCAACTGAAGATATCAGCCAGCGTATCGATGCGATCCAGACTGACACTGGTGGAGCGGTTACCGCGATTACTGAGATTACGAAGGTCATCGGTCAGATCAACGAAGCGTCGACAACGATTGCCAGTGCGGTCGAGGAACAGTCGGCTACAACCGTCGAAATCGGACGGAGCATCTCCGAAGCAAGTACGGGAACGAATCAAATCGTTGAGAATGTGACCGAAGTTGCCAAGGCTGCCGAAAACACGATGCAGGGAGCCGGCAGTTCGCAAGAGGCTGCGGAAGAGTTGGCACGAATGGCCACGGCACTGCAGGATCTCGTAGCGAAATTCACGGTCTGATGTTCTTGAGTGGCCCCTCGGGTAACTCTGCCTGAGGGGCCTCCTTCGCTTCTCTTCAATTCTTCAACACGGTTGGTCCACTACATCGCGAGCGCTTCAGTTTCTGCTTTTATCAGGCTGGTGTGAGTCCGGCTCAACAAACTACGAATTCAACTGAGTGGAATACCCATGCACGTCCTGATCGTCGACGACTCCCGCGCCATGCGGCGAATACTGAAAAGTGTTGTGCATAGGCTCGGCTTCGAAACATCTGAAGCCGAAGACGGTCTCATCGGACTGGAAATGCTGCGTGCCACATCCAACGTCGAGCTGGTTCTCGTCGACTGGAACATGCCCAATATGGACGGGCTGCAGTTCGTCGAAGCTGTTCGCTCGGATGACGCTTTCAAGAACACGAAGATTGTCATGGTTACAAGCGAAACCGAGCCGTCCAAAATGGTTCGCGTCCTGATGGCAGGAGCGGATGAGTTTGTCATGAAACCGTTCACAGCGGAAATCCTCGTCGGCAAGCTGAAGCTGATCGGCGTCCCCATGACCGTACCAGCCGTCTGATTCCGGTCAATTTCGGATTCGTCGCGTGGCCCGTCTTATCTCCAGCCACGTGATGAACTCAACTAACACGCGGACCGATCGTTGTGTGGCGAGAGAACCAATGACAAACAAATTGAAAGTACTGGTCGTTGACGATTCTGTCGTCATGCGCCGAATGCTCACCATGTCGCTCGACGAAGATGGAGACTTTGACGTCGTTGAGACTGCGTCGGATGGAAAAGAAAGTGTCGCCGCCGTCGCTGCAGGTAATTTCGACGTTGTAATCATGGATGTTGAAATGCCGGTAATGGATGGAATTGAAGCGACTGCAAAGATCCGCACCAATTCACCCGATCTGCCAATCGTTATGTTCAGCTCCATCACTAGTTCAGGGGCCAAATCAACGTTCCTCGCGTTATCTGCAGGTGCCAACGATTACGCTCCGAAACCTTCTGGCGTCGGTCATGTCACACAGGCCGTTCGTTTGATTCGCGATGAGCTGCTTGCCAAAGTCAAAGGGTGGGGCAGACGACACCAGCGATCTAAATCTGCCGCTCGCGCTCCAGTCACCAGGACGCCCGTCCCTCGAGTTCGTCCGCGGTTATCTACGGGCACAGCGTTTGCCGACATAATTGCGATTGGCATTTCAACCGGAGGTCCGGACGCGCTGGCAAAACTGCTCCCGGCATTCCCCGCTCATTTGACCGTACCGGTCGTGATCGTGCAGCACATGCCGGCCGTCTTTACCGGTTTGCTGGCAAAGCGACTGGATTCGATTTGCCCCTTAGCGGTGAATGAAGCAAACGATGGAGACAGCCTGGAAGCAGGTGGAGTTTGGATCGCACCAGGAGCGAATCATCTTGTCGTTAGACGCGAAGGAGCCGAAATTCGGATGCGTCTAAACGATGGCCCACCGGTGCAGTCGTGTAAACCGTCTGTCGATGTGATGTTTCGCTCCGTCGCCGACTGCTTCGGCAGCCGGGCACTAGCGGCCGTGCTGACCGGTATGGGATGTGACGGATGCGATGGGGCACGTGCTATTCGCGACCGCGGCGGCAAAGTGCTGATCCAGGATGAGGCGACAAGCGTGGTGTGGGGAATGCCGGGTGCTGTATCGAACGCAGGACTTGCTGACGGAGAATTCTCTCTGACTGAGATCGCGCCGGAACTGACACGGCTTACCCGATCGACCAGGTGCGTTCTGGTCTGAATCGGCAAAGGCTGGACTAACACCAGTTGTCAGGCGAGCTGAAACGGCACATTTCCACACTATTGAAAGACTGAAAAACAAGATGGCTATCTCAGACCAGGAAGTTCAGTTCCTCAGCGCACTTGTGGCAAAGCAGACCGGCAATGTCATCTCCGCCAGTCAGGCTTATCTTGTCGAGTCTCGCCTGAGGCCAGTGGCCGAACGTGCTGGCATCCAGGACATTCACTCGCTGGTGGCCGAACTCCGCCGCTCAAACTTGTCACCATTGCATCAGCAGGTTGCTGAGGCAATGACGATTAACGAAACGCACTTCTTCCGAGATCCTGACCTGTTTGACGCAATCGCCGATCATACAATTCCCGAATTGATTGCCTCACGTGAATCGAAGCGGTCTCTTCGCATTTGGTGTGCCGCCTGTTCGAGCGGTCAGGAACCGTACAGCCTCGCGATCCTGCTCCGATCACGATTCCCGCAGCTAAACACCTGGGACATTCGCATCACCGCGACTGACTACTCCGCAGAGATGGTCAGTAAGTGCGAATCAGGCAGCTATTCTCAGTTCGAAGTAAACCGCGGTCTGCCAGCTTCATTGCTGGTCCAGAATTTCGATCGAAAGGACTTGGATTGGGTCATCAAACCAGAGATTCGGCGGCAAATCGAGTTCCGCGAGCTGAATCTGATGTCGCCGCTTCCGTTTCATGAACGATTCGATCTGGTCCTGATGAGAAACGTTCTCATCTACTTTGATCCGAAGACCAAAACTGAAATTCTGACAAGGGCGCATCGAGCTATGCAGCCGGATGGCTTCCTCTTCCTGGGGGGGGGAGAGTCCATGGTCAATATCTCAGCTCCATTCGAGCGACAGATGCTCAACCGTTCGATCGGCTTTCGCCCGAATGAATATCTGAAAGCAGCGTCGACAAGTAGGCAAATTGCTTCCTGTTCGTGAATTTTTAATTAGCAGGTGTCGATTACCGGCGTTACATGACCGTGAAGTCAAGTCACAAACGATCTTCAGGTGGCTCTCAGGTAATCATTCGGGAGTTTTTCAGCCTGTAAGAATGTCGCTTAACCGGCGATTCGTGTTGCCCTTTACCGTCGCGACTGCCCTTGCGTATTCACAATTGCGAGTTCTTCAAATGAAATCCCATACCTTGTCGCGTCCGGTCGTGAGACGCCCATATCGCAGCCGCGTAGTACGTGCCCGTCACTCGGAACTGCGGCAACAGATAACGGACAAGGATGCCGACTCAGGAACCCCGGGCTCATTGCGTCGTGCCGTCGATGGAGTTGCGGGTCTTATGTTTGTAGTGCTCGGCGTAGCGGGGGCAATCTTACCTGGCCTGCCCGCAACGCCATTTCTTCTGCTAGCGAGTTGGTTCTGGGGTCGGTCATTCCCAAAAGTAAACGGTATTCTCCTGCGTTCTCCAGTGGTCGGTCGAATCATTAACGACTGGCAGCAAAACCGAAGGGTCAGAAGATGCGTCAAAGCTAGAGCGATTGTTCTCGTCGCAGTATCACTCATCGCAACTGTTATTTTTTCTCCGTTCCCGGTCACGATCACGATGCTGTTACCAATCCTCATGTTCGGTTGTGTCGGAGCGTTTGTCGTTGCAAGCCTCCCAGAGGACTGAAATGACTAAATTCCCGAGGGCGGAAGGTGAACGCTCATTGGAAGTTCTGCCCGCAGTTGCTGGTCGCAGTTGCTGGTCGGCAATAAGAGGGCAAGTGATTTGTCCCGTAGGATCAACACTTGCCATGAATAATGTATGGTATCTCCCCGGGATACCTTGCCGAACATCGCGGCTGTGCTACGTTGGGGTAACGCATTGCCACATAATGTGTATGTTGTCAGTATCGTGCTGAAACAAGGCAGGATGAGGATGGGGGCGGTAAATAAGTCATCTTCGGATGTCTCCAACGGGTGAGAAGGATACATCTCCAATTGCTGCCGCTTTACTAAATCACCATACACAGTTTCAATACTTTCGCAATCATTTGCTTTCTGGTTCGACCGGATATGTTCGGCCAGGATGTGTCATGCCATGGGAGACGAGCTCAATGTCACTGTCTGCTATCGACCAACAATCGGGTGAAGCAACCCCGACACTGCGTATCGGACCGAATGAGGTCGCTCGTATGGCGAATGACCTGTTCAGCGCCATGCTGGGAATGCCGTTCAACCCTGAACCGCAAGACTCATCAGGCATCGCTGCGCCCGACGTCCAGGCTTCAATCAGAATCAGCGGCGACTGGACAGCGGAATGTCATGTTCTGGCTTCCGACGAACTGGCTGCTCGTATCGCAACCGGAATGTTCGGTTCCGAGGCAGGTGAACTGAGCGAAGAAGAAATTCAGGACGCGCTGGGAGAAGTCGTGAATGTCATCGGCGGAAACGCCAAAGGCATGGTCGATCTCGATTGCACCCTCTCGTTGCCATGCGTAGGCCGATTCATCAGTGACCAGCCTGAGTCGGCACTGACTCTCAAATTCGAGTGTGCCGGGCTGCCGCTCACGATCGTCATAATAGAAAACTGACGAACCAGTGTGACGTCCGCATGCTTGACAGCGAACTTCGACACCTCAGATATCAAGCGAAAGATTTATTGATGAAGATTCTGATTGTTGACGACAGTAAGGCCATGAGAATGATCGTCGGAAGAACGCTGAAGCAGGCGGGCTTCGACGGGCATGAAACGGTCGAAGCAACCAACGGAGTCGAAGCCCTGGCGTTGATCGAAAGCGAGTCGCCAGACATCGTTCTTTCCGACTGGAACATGCCCGAAATGAAGGGCATCGAATTGCTCCAGAAAGTGAGAGCGTCCGGCAACGAGGTTCGCTTTGGATTCATTACGTCCGAAAGCAGCGCCGAAACCGCGAAGCTTGCCACCGATACTGGAGCCGACTTCCTGCTGACAAAACCGTTCACTGTTGAATCTCTGCAGGCCGTACTCGAACCAGTACTCGCCTGAAATTTCCTGATCGTTTTTAACAATGCCATGACGGGGTCTTTGAGCGTTTCGTCAAACGCGCCCATTATCCCGAGGCCGAAGATCGTTCCCCCTGCTATAGCCTTCTGAGACTCAACGGTTATTGAGTTCATGTAGGTCGCATAGTCGTCGCTCTTCTTCGCTGTCGCGTAGGCAGCGAAGGCCGCCTCCGGAGTTTCGAAGCCACGCTCTTCATCGGGCACGACGGGAGGAATCGGCTCCGACGAGACTCCTGATTTCGCGTCAGTCTGCACGGCCTTCGTGGCACCCGGTTCAGGACCGGCCCCTTGATTCGAATCGCCGCAGCCGATCAGCAAAGAAGCCACAGACAACAATAAGGTCGATCTCAAGAGCGATGACATTCGGGATATTCCGATGAGCAAAGAGCAAGGAAACAGACAGAACCAGACTGACGCGCGCAAGCTCGGCACGTTCGGTTGCAACCCCATCTTAGACACCGTGAGCCGAACTGGTCCTGGCAAGAATCTCGAATTGGGAGAGATTTTCCTCTGCCTGGCTCTCTCCGCCGCAAACCCGATCGGAAGAATCTTTGAATTCGCATACTTATCGGGCAGATCCGTGACGAGCATTCTGTCAGGTCCTTCCCGAAATGTGCAGCTCCCCGAGGGCAGCTGAGAAGAACGAATGAACTGGCAGCCATCGTCTGTCCGATGTAAAACGACGGCGAGCCCGGTAACGTAGAGGCTGACAAACTTTCGGGCAGCGACGAACGCACAGAAGGAAATGACACAATGCTGAAACTCTCCGGAAATCAACAGCGAATGTGCGACGGAGTTTCGCGACGGTCGTTTCTGCAAGTCGGCGGTCTAGCGATGGGTGGGTTGTCGCTTCCGCAGATTCTGAGAGCTCAGAGCGAGGCCGGCGAAACTTCACAGCACAAAGCCGTAATCATGATTTTCCTGGCAGGAGGGCCACCTCACCAGGACATGCTGGATCTGAAGCCGGAAGCTCCCAGCGAAGTCCGCGGAGACTTCGATCCGATCAGCACAAACGTTCCAGGCATTCAGATCAGCGAGCTGATGCCGCGTGTCGCGAGCATGATGGATCGCTTCGCAATCATCCGCTCGCTCGTCGGAGCCGAAGGCCGACACGACGCGTTCGAATGCTGCACCGGGCACCACTTCCGCGGCAATCAACCGCAGGGCGGCTGGCCGGCGATGGGTTCATCACTGTCACGTCTGATGGGCCCGGTCGATCCGTCAGTTCCACCGTACGTCGACCTGTCCCACAAAATGGCGCACGATCCGTGGAACATCAAAGGTCCGGGTTTCGTCGGCATGAACCACGCACCGTTCCGACCGGACGGCGAGTCGATGAAGGACATGACGCTTCAGGATATCTCCGTCGATCGACTTGGTAACCGAGCATCACTGCTGACCGAGCTGGACCGTTTCCGCCGAGCGGCCGACAAGAAAGTCGCATCCGGACTGTACGACGATTTCACCGAGCAGGCACTCGGCGTTCTGACATCGTCGAAACTTGTCGAAGCGATGGATCTCGAAAAGGAAGATCCTGAAGTCCGAGCCCGATACGGCACGGACAATCCCGACGTACTCGGCTACTCACACGACAAAGGCTACCAGGCAATCATGTCACGGTTCCTGCAGGCTCGACGTCTGGTGGAGGCCGGAGCCCGCTGCGTCACTTGCAGCTTCGCTCACTTTGACTGGCACGGCCAGAACTTCCGTAACGCTCGCAAGGTCGTCCCCCTGCTCGATCAAGGGGTCGCCGCACTGGTGGAAGACTTGCACGAACGAGGCCTCGACAAAGACGTGACGGTACTCGTCTGGGGCGAATTCGGCCGCACACCAAAGATCAACGAACGCGCCGGGCGAGACCACTGGTCTCGAGTCCACGCCGCACTGATGGCCGGCGGCGGCATGAAAACCGGTCAGGTGATCGGTTCAACCAACAAGCTGGCCGAAGACACTGCCGACCGACCGGTTCACATGCAGGAAGTCTTCGCGACGGTCTACCAGAACCTGGGGATCAACGTCGCCAGCACGACGATTCCTGACAACAACGGCCGCCCTCAGTACCTGGTCGATCACCACAAAGCAATCGCTGAACTGGTGTAACGTCGAGCCGTCACCGGGCACACACCGGGAATTTCATTCATCCCTGCGCGAAGCGTCATGCGGGTGTGTCATCGCTCATCTGCCAAGTTGTTGCACCGGGCGGCGGCGTAGAATGTCGAGTGCAAACGCGGTGGAGATTATCGGCGACGTGCTTGGACTGAGTGAGAATGACCCGTCTGGCTGCTGCGACGCCAGCACCTTCTCAACGACCTCGGGATACCACTCTCGCTCACCGAGCATTGGCCTGTCCTGCAAAGCGCGACACACCCAGTCGAGGCGAAACAATGGCCATGAAGATCCACCGAAATTTCTTCGGGAGTTCCAGTTTTTCGCGAGCCAACGTTCGGCTTTCTCGATGGCTTCATCAATTTGTGGCGTCACCTTTAGTTGAGACCGGAGAGCCTTCAGACCTGCCAGACCACACGCTGTCATCGAACCTGTAGTCTTAGAGCCTCGCGCCGTGTATCCCCAGCCCCCGTCTTCATGCTGCATCTTGAGAAGCCAGGTCATCGATCGTTGCCAGACGTCTGTCGGAATCTCGTCCGAGCTCGCCGGATAACGAGCCACAACCGTCACAAGGGCAAGAATTGCGTACGCTGAATTTGCTCCGTCGGCAGCAATGTCCACCTTGTCTCTGCGCTGGTATCCCCATCCGCCGGCATCTGGTCCTACCTTAATCTGCGCGTCGACCAGCCACTTGAGATTGCGACGGTAGAGTGCCGCTCCTGGTTTTCCGAGTCGCTGCAGAAAGATCGTCTGTAATGCGATTTCCTTTGTCATTTTTGGAGACGCATTCAGCAGATACTGCGTCGCGTTCTGAACGGCCGTGTCCGACGCAGCCCCATCTTCGAACAACGCGAGAGCCACAAGTGCCGTCGTTCCATCCGTGTAGCCTTTCCCTTCGTTATTACCCGCCCATGATCCGTCGGCTCTTTGTCTCGCCTGCAAATAGCCACAGGCTCGACTGATCGCTGCCTCTAGTTTCGCTTTACTGGTGAACGGCTTTCCTGGACGGATCGTAATTTCATGCAGTCGATCTTCGCCGGGAGCCAACGTGAGTTGCTCTTCATGCAGTGTTCTTTGTTTTCCATCTTCGCGTACACCAACGGTGAGAATAATCGGCTCGTTCGGCAGAGCAGTTCCTCGATACTCGGTCTGGCCCGACTGCATCGCTCCTGTCAGTCCGATTTTCTGCCGATCCGAAGATTGCTCACGAAATCCTTTTCGCACATAACTCGCTGAGATCGTAATTCGCCCCGGAGATTTTACGTTCTCCGAAGTCACGTCGCCAAATTGCGTTAGCTTGACTTTCAAATTCGCCAACTCCGGCTTGATGACCGTTACTCCCGGAACGTCTTCATCGAGCCTCTTGAAGTGAATGGCGTACCCAATCTCCGTCTCAGCGTCATCGCTACTGCGATGCCGAGCCAGTCCTGTTTTGATGAATGCTTGCTCAAGTCCTTTTGGAGCTCGCAATATGGCGACGCCGTTGTCGTCCGCTTTGACGTATTGACCATTCCATTCTCCGCCGTTGATCGTTCCTGAGATCCCGACATCTGGCTGACGATTTGGGTCGGGTGTACCATCGGGAAATTCGACGTTCACTTTAAGAGTGACCATCGGGGAAGCCTGAAGGTCAACTGTTGAGAACGGCGAAAACTGTTCCAGCGTGATGCTCTTTTGAACGAAGACGAGCTCCATCGGTTGCGTTTTGAATTTGGTCGATTCTTCAGGCAAATAGATGCTCAAGAACTTGCCCATATGTTCGCTGCAAGCTGTCGGGTCGCTTTCCGAAGTCAATTGCCCACGGACCCAAACCCGGTACTTGTCAGCAGGAAGAGGTGGCAGCTCGTAATAGCCCAACTCGTCGGATGCACAGGAAATAGTGAATGACAAGGGCATGTCAAATTCGCTCCATTTAACATCGCGTGTAGCGGTCACGATTGCACGTGGAACAGGCTTTCCTTCAGCGGTGACCACGCGGCCCTTGATCCGATTTGATGCAGGGAGTCGAAAGTCGGTCGGAGAGTCACCGTTGGCAATCGGAATCCGTTTCGTCAGGTCGTCGACAAGAAGCGGAGCTTGTCCGGGCATCATGGCGGTAAACGATGCCGACTCGTCAATCACAATTGAAAACCGACCGTCACTGTCTGTAACTGCCTTGTCGGATGCGCCGTAGTCGTCCGCATTGTGAAATTTCCAGGAATATGCTCGGTACTTCGTCGCGGTCTTTACTTTCGCTCCCACGGCAGGAGTTCCATCCGGCAACAGAATCCGGCCAGTCAGATGGCTCGCTTTGCGAAGTCGAGATTGCTTGATCGCCTGTCGCGCCAACTGTCGCCCCATCCAGTAGGGCTGATCATTCCCAATTCGTTTTCCGTCGAAATCGGAAGCTGACAACGGCCCCATCTGGCGGCCAAGGAACTTCGGATGTGTCAAATTTACCCTCACTCGAACCAACGGATTCGAAGCCAGGTCAGCAGGGATCACAATCTTGTAGCGCCCATTTTCGCCTGTCGTGTACTCAAGAGTCGCAACGACGGTCCCAACCGACAAACCAAAAGTGTCGTTCGACCCTTCATCGACGATTGACAAAGTGACCGTCGCTTTCACACCGGCAATCGCTCCACCAGGTCCCGTCACGAATCCGTTGACGATTCGAGGCGGGCCTTCACTTTTGTCTGGACCTTCAGTCTCTGCATCGGACGTTTCTGGTTTGTCCGGTGCGGCGTTCGTCTTACGTTCTTCCGCATCTTCAGTAGCCGAGACGGCTGACGAATCGAGCGGCACATCGTCGGCTGCCAGTTGAACAACAACTGGAGTCATCAGTAACGAGGCAGTCACCAGCGCCATCGCAAAAATCCCACTGCCCGAAAGACGCAACTGCGAAGATGACGAGCCATTCAGTAGACGCACGATTCGCCGCTTGAACTCAGAAGAACTGCTCCCGGATGCCGCCAGAGCCGCCACCTGAATCGCGACATTCGAAGTTCGCACGGTCGATGAAAGTTCGGCCATTCGAACCAGAGCGTCCGCGTAACGAATTGCTGGCCAGCCTGCAGCCAACACGGCATCGTCGGCAACGTTTTCCCGTTCCATGCTGATCCGTCGGCTCACAAACCAGACAGCCGGATGGTAGAACAGTACCGCTTCAATCATTCGCTGTAGAAGATTCACGACCAGATCGTAACGGCGGATGTGCGAAAGCTCGTGGGTGACGAGAGCCTGCAACTGATCCGGCGACAGTCCACTGACCAGCGTCGCCGGCAACAGAATCATCGGACGCACGATACCGATGACAATTGGAATCGATATCTGCTCGCAGTAAGCGATGGCCGGAGCACAGCGTAGTCCGACCCGGGCCGCCTGCTCACGCACCATCGCGAGCAGACTGGCATCTTCGACCAGCGTCGAATGACGCCGCAGGCTTTGTCCTCCTCGGAGACCGATCGCAAGGCGAACCGTCATGAAGAGCACACCCAGGAAGTAGCTCCACGTGAGGAGAGACGCCAACGCCGAAAACGTTCCAAAGAAGTCGGAAAGCTGCTGCGTCGAGCGTGGAGGAGCAGCGGAGTCTGGTACCAACGGTGCTTCGCTCGATCGCTCGGCGGCGATCGTTGGCTCCCTCAGCGACGCGTCCTTGCGATCGTCAGACGATTCATTCGGCGTGTCCTCGACGCGACGATGTTCAATTCCAGTTGAATCGTTCGCCGTCAGAAACTCATGCGCCGTTCGCGTTTCCGCCGGGTCAGCAGCGGTGGCGACGCTCGATTGGATCGTGTCTCCGGTAGAATCGCCCAGCATGGCAAACGTCACGGGAAGACAATTCACCATCGCCAGCAATGTCACGACGTTGACCGCGTACCTGACTCGTGCCGAGGCACGATGCAAAAGCACGCCAGCCACCCCAACGACGAACGCGAGAATCAGCCCCTGCCAGACGAAGTGCAGCAGAGTCGCGGCCACTCGCAATGCGAAGGCATCACCAGCCCAGGTGAACTCAGACATCGATTGCTCCCGTCCTACGAAAGACTACCGGCAGCGTCTTTATGATTCTTTCAGTTTCCGATTGATCGCTCGTCGCAGTTCCTTCAGTTCTTCGTCGTCGATCTCGCGCACGTCGAACAACTTCATCACGACCGACGCCGTTGAGCCGTCAAACACCCGGTCCACGACATCGCCGAGCACCCGATTACTGACTTCGTCTTCGCTGATCCGCGGCGAGAACAGATAGGTATTTCCGTCCTTCTTTCGCTTGAGATACTTCTTCTCGACCATCGTGTTGAGCGTTGTGATCACCGACGTTTTCGCCAGTTCCCGCCCATCCTCCGCCAGCGTCGCCTGCACCTCCCGCGCGAGCAGCGGCGACTCCTGCCACAGAACCTTCAGGATCTGCAGTTCAAGCTCGGTTGGATATCGTGAGGCCGGTCGTGCCATCGTGAGTTCTTGCCCGTTCGGTGCTGGCGACTGTCTAGTTCGCTAGACGATAGTATCGAGACCTCGGTCGATCAACACTGATCGTCTATGGAATTAGACATTGGGGAATAATTTACGAATGGTCGCCAAGCAAAGGCGTTATCACCACTTCGCGATTACCGTCCATAAGCGTGCCTGGCTCAACACTCACCGGCTATTCAAGAAATTTCAATGTGTACTTGTAGGCGTTGGCGGTGAATGTTTCGTCGGGGACTTCGTTGAGGCGGGTCAGGTAAATGTCCAGGTCGTGCGTTTCGGTGTTCTCAATCTGCCAGAAGTTGGAGAGTTGTAAACGCTCGCCTTCTCCGGGCTGGCGTGTGTCGATACTCGTCACGGTTCCTTTTTTCAACGCAAGCGTTGTTTCATCGACTTCGGCAATGACCAGTGGGTAGCGAGGGTGGCCGGCATTTGTCGGTGCTTCGGCAGCGATGTTTCCGATCCAATAGAGAAGTCCTGTTTTCCGGCTGCGGAAGAGGCGATGGAACGTGCTGGTCGAGAAGAATTTCGTGCCGTCGGAATAGCCAAAAATTTGTGGTTCAGCAAATGTCATCCCGCCGTCGTCAGACACGCTGCACCATTTGTGAGCCACACCGTCGCGCGTTTTGGTGATTCTCCAGACGATGAGAATACGACCATCGTTCAGCTCTGCGACATCGGCTTCCAGCAATCCGTTAAAAGCGATCGACCGAGGCAACCAGACGGGCTTGCCGGCTTTCCAGACGTACTCTTCCGAGGCTTTGTCCCAACGCCCCGAGTAGCACGTGCTTCCAATGGTTCCTTTACTCGGCCAGCGTGCTCGCGGCGATGCTTCGTCTTCGACATCGACCGGAATCTTTGAATTGGTGACAGGAATCAACAGGTTGCCGTTGCTCAGTCGGAGAATGGACTGACCGGGATACCCGGTATTGTTTTCCAGGTAATTCGGATTCAGCTCATTCTGCAGATCGAGATCGTCACCGTCTTCGTACTTCAGCGTTTGTGTGTTGCCGAAAGTTCGGCCACCGTCGGTTGAAGTGCGAACCAGGGCGTGGTTGTAGATCATTCTGGGCGGACCTTGCCGCATGTCTCGTACGTGGTGAATGGACAGCGAAACCAGTCGATCGGAAGCGGGGTCGTGCATCCCGCAAAACTTCCAGTCGAGAATCGACACTTTGTCTTTGTACGTTATCCACGCAGGCTGAGGCTTCAGCGGGGACCACGTTTTCCCATTGTCGAGCGAGATTCGCTGACGCGGATCCTGAGGCGAATCTCCGTAGCCTCGAATCTGATCCTCGTGTGACCACGTCGTGTGAATTTCTTCGCGATAGCCGCCTTTACCAGGAAACGCGTAGACCCACGGCGATTTCTTCGGAACGGTGTTCGCGACATAGATCTCACGCTTCACACTGACGATCGGCCTGGCGGCAAGACTCGTACTGCACGAAGCCGTCAACACAGCGGCAGCGAACAATGTCGCCGCGAAGTGGCAGATGGGTGTTGTCATTGAGAGTTGAAAAACCATTTGTCCCTTTCAGGCAGGTCGGTTGAAACGTTACTTGGCGGTCTTCTTTGCGACGCCTTCTCCCAGCTGACGATGAATCCATGCCGCAGCCATCGAACTGGCACCTTGCGGCGTTGTGTGTCCGCGAGGTTCGGACATGACGTGCAGCTCGACGTTGCTGGGTATGTCGCGTTCTTTGGCGACTGAGCTCAGCTTGCCGGCGAGTTCGATCGCGTGATGAGTGCCGACACGCTCGTCCCGGTCGCCCGTGATGATCCAGACGGGGCGACCTGCCAGTTTTTCCGCTTGATTGATCAGGCTGAGCTTCGTGACAAGTGGATGATCCTGCCGGGTACGGAACTCGCTCAACGCCGCAAGGCTGGTGACCGGTGCGAAGCCGGTCGCAGCCTTCACACGAGCATCGTGCGCGGCAAAGTGAATCGCAAGAAATCCGCCGCGGGATGTGCCAGCGGCAGCAACCCGGTTGGGGTCGGTTAGACCAGTCTTGATCAGTTCATCGAGCACGCTTGAAAGCCGCGCGTTGGCTTCGGCGACGATGTCTTCGTCGTTGCCAACTCGATGACTCCATCCACTGAGCCCCGCCGGTTCGCCCTCTTCGGTCTGAGTTCCGTGACACGGCAGGTCAATCGAAACGAGAATGTAGCCAAGTTCTGCCAACTCGTTGCCGCACTGTCGGAAGTAGGCTGAATCAAGGGTGCCGTCGATCGTGCCGGAGAGGATGAACAGCGTGGAAGCCGGCTTTCCGACGAGGTCTCCCCACACGCCATAAGCAACTCCATCGGGCGTCGTCTTTTGAACCACGGCTTTGCCGATTGGATCGGCGGCGACGGTCACACTCGACAACGACAGCACGACGAGAGCGACAACAACTTGAATGCTGGACGCGCGCGTTCTGCTCCAGTCCGCAGGGTATTGTGTTCGTGGCGTATCCATTGTCGGTTGCTCCAAGGTGGCGTAGATAACGTCGTGCAACGAGCAGCTCGCCATGTGATCTGAAGTGAATCGGAGAAGACCGTGACCAACCGCAGCACCATGTTAGCAACTCGACTTCAGAAACAACTCCTCGCGACGCTGTTCGCTGTCACGTGTGCAGGAGCGGTGCTGTCTGCGGAACCGAAATCCGCACCATCGTCGTCGGCGTACTTTGACGAGACGCAGGCCGTCACGCTGTTCGCGTTCGACGATGTGTCGATCCCTTTCTCGCAGAATCTCAAGCTGGTGATGCGGCAGCCGCAGCGGCATGCCATGAACCCGGTTGTAAAACGCGGTTCGGAGGGGGCGGTCGATTCGTGGGCCGTGCAGTTTTACGGTTCGGTCATTCGCGACCCGGATGCCGGCAAGTTTCGAATGTGGTACGTCGCCGTTTCAACAGACGAGCGAATGGACAGGACATTGCCGCGTTCGGTTCCGTGGCGAGTTGCTTATGCAGAAAGCGACGACGGCATTACCTGGACGAAGCCCAATCTGGGGCTGGTCGAAGTTGGCGGCAACACGAACAACAACCTGGTCAATCTCGACCCGCACATCGGCGTCCTTAATCTAAAAGTGTTGCATGAACCAGACGACCCGAATCCTGAGCATCGATACAAGATGGGGGCACACGTCTGGTTTCCGAAGAACGACGTCCGACTCGGAACGCTGGCACCGTACGTCAGTGCCGACGGTCTGAGCTGGAAGCTGTTGGTCGAAGCCAAACCCGTTGATGCCGAAATGCCGGAAGCCAGCACGGTGATCCCTCCGCTGCACTTCGAACCGGTCGGCGGCCTTTATAAATGGGACGGGCTGTATCACCTGTCGGGACAAAACGCGATCGCCGCCGCTCGACCGTATCACGGCCGAGTTTCTCGAACGTTTGTTTCGTCCGACTTTCTTCACTGGACTGAGTCGAGCGCGATCCAGTTTGTGCGCGACGCTCAACACACACTGCTCGGCCCGGGCAAGAGTCGAATCGGCGAGCAGACTCACGAAGGCATCAGCGTCTGGAATCGCGGCAACGTGCTGGTGGGCATTTCCGGCATGTGGCACGGCACAAAGGAATGGGACGATCTCACGATTGATCTTGGCTTTGTCGTCAGCAACGACGGCATCCGCTTCCGCGAACCGGCTCACGAACACATCTTCCTCAAACGCGGCGACGACGGTGAGTGGGACCAGGGTGGACTTCTGCAGGGCCAGGGTTTCGAGAATGTCGGCGAGCAGACGTTGATTTACTACGGAGCCTGGGATCCGCGAGTGTGGCAAAGCTCGCCCCCTCGCGGTGGAGTCGGCATCGCCACACTCCCGCGTGACCGTTTCGCCGATCTGGTTGTTGACACCTCGACAACCGGCGACGGCGACTACCAGATGAAAGAAGCCGTCAGCAGCTTCATGACTCGGCCTCTCAGAATCGACGATGTGTCGCGGCGGCGTTTTTATGTCAACGCGCACGGGCTGAGTGAATCCTCGCGATTGAAGATCGAGCTACTTGACCACCAGCTGAATTCCCTACCCGACTACTCCGGCAGCGATGCAGCCCTTGTCACAAACAACGGGTTCCAGACACCGATCGAGTGGGATGGTCAGACTTCGCACGACAGCCTGCCTGATCGCGTCCGCCTGAGAGTGACCTTCGAAGGCACGAAGATGACTAACATCAGGTTTAACGCGATCTACATGCGGTAAGCATCAGGCTCATCGGAAACCAAGGAACGCGTTCGAACTTATTTCTCCACAGTGGCTGCGCACTCCGTGCGGAAAGCCCCCGTTGGCAACGCCGTTAACGATTTTCACTGCCGGAGTCTCCTTGCATTTGCCACCGGCTTTAGCCGGTGGTGTCTGAGCAATGGACAATCTGGTGAGCCGGCTTCAGCCGGACTTTCCGTCGCGGAGTTGGTCGACTGGCTGAAGCCACGAGTGAAGTCCGGCTAAAGCCGGCTGTTGACCACAATACACCACGGATCCACCAGCTAAAGCTGGTGGCAAAGACTGGAACTGAAAATCCTTATCGGCGTTGCCCCGTTGCCAGACGACACGGAGAGGCTGTGAGTTTTTAGTAGGCCGGCGAATTGAAAAACTCACAACCTCGGAGTGTCGTTCCACAGAAAACGGGAAGTCATTTCGGACACATTCCTGAGCGAGCGTTGACGCAGGACTTACTGGCGTCTGCGTCGTTTGATGATATTTCGATGAGGGATCGCGAGCCCGTTTCAGCGCGTCTTCATCTGCTATCCGATGATCGTTGAGAATTACGGGCACTATCTCAGCCCGAACTCCGGATGCCGAATGGTTGGGCTCTACCGGCTGGGCCGAATGTCTCGATAAATGTTGTGTCTCCGACTGTAACGGCGGATGCCGCGCGGGATCCGATGGAACTGGCGATACAGCCCCGACGATGACGACATCGGGCTCTGTCCGCGCTGATGGAGTATTCCTCCCATGACGCACAGCCGGGCCTTGATTGAGACTTGAATGAAACTGGTCACCATTGGTCCGGAATTACCGAAATGACAGAAAGACGTCGCCGCAGGAGTTTTCGTGGTCTTCGTTCGCTGGTGTGTGGCGGGCTGATGTTGGGGGCCGGGTCTGCTTTGATGGCTGATCCCTTTGGCGATCCGTTGGCGGAGCAGTCTGCCGATCCGTTTGCTGATCCCTTCGCCGACCCGTTGGCGGAGCAGTCTGCCAGTAACGGTGCTGAGCCTGGGGTTGCTCGGGTGTTTTCGGGTGAGGCTTCGCCGGCTCGGTATGAAGGTTTCGGTGACGAGCGGCGGACCGTTGGACCGGCTCGGTTGGACCGGCTCGGTTGGACCGGCTCGGTTGGACCGGTCGGCTGGAGTCGGCGGACGCGGGTTCCGTCGCGGAGCCGCTCGACGATTATCTGGTCGATCTGGCGGGGTACTATTCATCGATCCCGATGGCTGATCCGGACGCTGATCCGGGAGAGGCCGCTGGTGCTTCTGCGGCTGGCTCTACTCCCGCAGCTGGTTGTCGCGATGGAGCGGGGTGTCGGGCGGGATGCTCGACCTATTGCGACGAAAGCAGTCTCTGGCGAGTGCCGGACTTTATGGGCGATCTGTTTCGGCTGGGTGGGGCTCATCGGGTGACGTTCCGGCCGCAGGTTTTGAATCCGACGGCCGCGACGGGAATCGTGGTGCTCGATGCGGCGAGCAACCGGCTGGTCTTCGTCGATGGTACCGGCACGATGCTGATTCCTGGAAACGCGAACCTGGTGCCCGGCGCGACGTTTGACACGTTCCGCGAGCTCGGTGGCGGCGTGCTGACTCCGACCACCAACGCTCAGGGGCTGATGGGTCACTTCGGGACGCAGCGCCAACAGAATGATGTCACTTCGGGGACAACCAACACAGGGACACCGTTCGACGTGTTCGAACTCGGTACAACGCAGACAATCATTGATCCAATCAGTGCAGCGATGGCGGTCTCGCCGCAGCACATAGGAATAGTCCTGAAATAAGTTCCTTGTTTGACCGGAAGCCGAAGGCGCCCGCGTTTCAGACGCTGGCACGCATTCAAAACACCATCGCCTGCGGCTTCGGGTCAAACAAGGCAACGGAAATCGGGAAGTTATTTCGGGACTGATCCATAGCCACATTTCAAGTCACAACAAACACGTCAGCAAATCCAGGATTCGGAAACGTCGGCCTCGTGAAGCAGGCGATGGGCGGCAGTCCGGTGACTCGCGACCGAGCCTTCTTTCATTACGACTATTTCGACAACGTCGCGCTCGGGAGTGGCGTCAACGTCAGCCGCTTCACGCCGGGCTTCGAGAAGCTGATCTTCGACGACCTGACGTCCTTCGAACTGCGAGCTCCGTTTGCGACGACGCTCGATTCGGACATCAATATCAACGGCTCGACCAGCACCAGCGAAGTCGAGTTTGGCGACATCACGCTGGCTCTGAAACGAGTCATCGGGCAAGGTGACAACTGGCTGGTCAGTGCCGGCCTGCAACTGTCGCTCCCGACGGCCGACGATCTTAAGTACAGCGTCACCGACGGGACCACCACGGCAGAATTCCTGCGACTGGAAAACGAATCGGTTCATCTGATGCCGTTTCTGGGAGCCGTCGTCACGCCGTGCAGTCGATCGTTTCTGCAGGGCTTCGTGCAGCTCGACGTGGAGTCCAGTGGCCGACCGGTGGCGGCGAATGCCAACGCTTTGAACGGCGGAACCTTGCGGCAGGTCGGAGAACTCACCGACGCCACATTCCTGTACGTTGACATCAACACGGGCTTCTGGCTGGTTCAGGAACCGGACGACTCGACCGCCACGGTCACGGGTATCGCGCCGATGTTCGAGCTGAATTACAACGCCTCGGTCGGCGACTCCGACCAGGTGGCGTTCCTGCCGCTGGGCACGATCGGCCAACGCGGTCGCGACGTCGAATTCCTGAACGCGACCATCGGCTGCGTCTTCGAACTGCGCCACTCTTCAAACGTCACGGTCGGCTACTCAGTGCCCCTGACCGGCGGCTCGGATGAAGAAGTACGACGGCCACCTGCGAGTCATGTTCACTCAACGCTTTGGTGCCAAGTAGGCGGAACAGGAACATTCTGCCACTTTTTACGACGTGACAGGTCGGTCCGGTCAAGGGCCGCAACGTAATCATACGTGAGGAAATCTGATGAGTTTTTCTGACTGGCTTGCCGAGCTTCGTTGCCGCCTTACCCTTTCTCCCGGTCGCCAACCGAAAGTTCGCTCCGGTCGGCTAGTGAGCAAAGGGCCCAGCCGACGTTCGTCGGCCTTCATTCCTCAACAGTCTGAATGTCTGGAACAACGCGTACTGTTAACGACGCTCAGTAATCTGGGCAGTGCGAATGCAGCTGTCTACGCACTACCGGATGGAGCGGAGGCTGTTCTGGAAAACAGCGCTGTCGCGGGACAGATTCAACTTCGCAGTACCAACGGTGCATTTGACACGACCATCTTCGTCAACCCGGTAAACAGCCTCACAATCAACTATGGAAGCAATGGGACTACCGAAACGCTCGATCTCGCCGGATTGGATGCGACTTTCGCTGCAACGCTCACCGTAGCAGCTGGTAACGGTACAGACTCGCTGACCGTTTCTACGCCGACCGATACAACGACCGGTGCAATCAATTTCACTTCCGGTTCAGTTGTTGTGGACGCATCGCTGTCGAGTGATTCCAGTATCACCATCAATGCGGATAATACGATCACTGTAAACGCCGCCATCTCAACCGATGCCGGAAGTGGTGGCGACCTCAGTATCACGGGCGATGTGACGGTCAGTGCCACCGGGTCTGTTTCGGCACTCGATGACGATGTCACACTTACTGGTAATAATGACGGAGACGACGACATCTCCATCGACGGGGCGATTTCCGCAGACATCAACATCGATCTGTTTGCCACGCAGGATGTTCTTGTGAACGGCCCGGTATCGACCTTTTCAGCCGCCAGCGAGATCGACTTCCGAGCCGATACTGAATCCAACAGCGCGGGCGGCGTGGTGATCGGCACTGCTGCACAGATCACGGGCGCCGGTTCATTCCGAGCGAGTGGTGCTTCAACCGTTGCTGCTGGTGATGGCAACGGGCTGGCCGTGTTCGTGGCCGATGACGGCATGAATACACAAATCGCAGCGGCGGGAGGCGTTCGGCTGCAAGGTACATTCTTTGGGGCGGCCAGCCAGTCGATTACGGTAAACGGGGCCGTTTCGGTAACCCAACCCGGCGTCGGATTGACGATTCAGGCCAGAGACGACATCAATTTGGGGATGAATGCCGTCTTGACCTCACAGGACCGTTTTTTCAGCCTTCTTGCCAGCACTGGCAGCATCACCATGGCTGACGGTTCAAGGTTGATGTCGGGAGCCTTTATTGAACTCGAAGCCGGCCAGAACATTGCCGTGTCCAGCATCCAGACGACGGATTCTGTTCTGTTAACGGCAGGTGGGGCAATCACAGATAACGGTGACACTGATGTCGATTTTTCTGCTGACGGTCTCTTTCTAATTGCTGACACAGGCATCGCGACGCTGGCAAATCCATTTGCGACACAGGTTTCCGAACTCGCCGCGGAGACTGCAGAAGGAGATGTCGTCATTTCCAATACGGGGGCCCTGGAAGTCAGGGACGTCTTCATCGGCGAGGGAGGCCTACCGCTTCTCGGTGTTTCGATCACTGGCTCTGGAAGTGATGGTGACATACTTCTGACTGCAACCGGCGCAATCATGCTGAGCTCAGACGTGACCAATGCATCAGCAGGTGACGTGACGTTGACAGCTACCGATGCCGCTTCAGCCGGACAGAACCTGGCGATCGGTGCCGTCACCGTCAGTGCGACGTCGGGGACAGTTACTTTCAATGTTGGAGACAACCTCACCGACGACATGGCATCCACTGTGTCCACGGCGGGCAATATCGTTATCAACATCGACGACGGTGATCAGGACTTGGGAACCGGCGCAACTGCAATCCTGCAAGGAACCATCACTGGTGGCAGTCTCACGATCAACGGCCAGGGTGATGACGATCAGGTCGACCTGTCCGGGATGCAGAACGATCCTGCGGCGACACTGAATGGTAACGCCGGTAACGATACGCTAACGGGGACCGACGGGGGCGACCTGATCGTTGGCGGAACCGGTGATGACAGCATGTCCGGAGGCGGCGGTGACGACACCGTTACGGCAGCCGGCGGAGACGGCACTGACAGTGTGGATGCAGGAGCCGGCAGCGACCTGTTGCGAGTCACCAATCCAGCCAGTGGTGGTTCCGGGATGATTACCTTCAACGGCGGTGCTGACAGCGACCTGATCGAGCTGAACGGGAATGCTGTCGACTCTGTGACTCACTCGTTTATCAGCAACTCCGACGGGTCGATCACCTCCGTGTTGGGCGGCACGACTCACAGCATTACCTACACCGGCCTTGAGCCAATTAACGATAACCTGTCGGCGACCGACCGTGTCTTCGAGTTCAGGTCGGCCAACGATGAAACCATCACGATCACGGACGACGCGACCGGCGGAAACGACATCTCGACGATCGATTCCACGGAAGGTGAGATCGTTTCGTTCGTTTCTCCGGCGAATTCGCTGCTTGTCGAAGTGAATGCGAACGGTGGAAGCGGGGCAGACTCAATCAACGTGCAGGGTGTCGATTCGATGTTCGACGCCGATGTCACAATCAACGGTGGGGACAACGATGCAGTTCTTTTTCAAACGAACGCCACAGACGTCGGGACAGGGAACGTTACAGCACGCGGATCAACGATCACCATCCTTAGCCCTCTGACTTCTGCCAGAGGCAATCTCATCTTCGAGGCCACCACAGACGTCTTTGGTCTCTCACAAATCAACAGTGGCGGCGGCAACATCATCTTCAATGCAGACACGGATCAGGCCACGTCGCCTGGTGGGTCCGTCGTGATCGACAACAGCGCAACGGTGGTTTCTGGAGGCGGTGACATTGTCATTGGTGGGGGCGTCGATCCTTCAACGACTCCTGCAATCGCTCAGGCCGCTGGCGTAATGATCGGAGTCGGCGTGGAAGGTGCTGTACTGGATTCTGGTATCGGTAATATCTCGATTCGCGGGTCAAGCGACATCGCCAGCGACGCCGTCGATATCGGCAACTCGGCCATTAGGTCAACCACTGGTTCAATCACGGTCGTCGGCGCGGCGACCGGCAGTATGGGCATCGCGACTCTGCTCCGTTCCGACACCACAATTTCGACAACGACGGGAGATATTTCGGTCGCAGGGAACTCCTCGGGCATGGCGATGAGTGGACTCTTTGCGTTCGTCAACACGAGTGCGGGAATTATGACGCAGACGGGGGCGATCGATCTCGTCGGTACGGCTGGAGCAGGAACCGATGGATTCACGACGGGCAACGGTATCGAGATCGCTGGCTCCTTCGTGATCTCATCCACAGGAGCGGCTCCGGCTGGTGGAATCACAATCAACGGTAATGCCAGCACTGTCGGCGGTCCGTTTGGGGGCGGGGCGGGGCGGGTGTCTTGCTGAATTTCGGTGCCACCGTCACGTCGGTCTCGGCACCGATCATTATCAGTGGGACGAATCCGGCCGACAGCGGCGTCATCGTAGGCGATATGTCGGCAGTCCAGTCGACAGGAACAGGAGCGTCCGCCGCCGATATTACGATTACCGGAAACGGTGGACCTGGTGGATTCGGAGGCGGCGATGGGATACGCACCGAAGGATTTGTCAGCTCAGTTGATGGAGACATTCAGCTGACCGGGTCGGCTCCTGGCGGTGACAATGGCATCGACGTGGCCGGTACGATTCAAGCGACAGGCGACGGCAACGTCACGCTGACGTCCACTGACACCGCAGCAACGGGTGAAGACATAACGATTGCTGCTGTCACAGTCAGTTCCGCCACCGGCAACGTGACGCTTAACCCGAACTTGAAGCATCTGTCTGGCGGTTTCAGGAGCGGAAAGCCTTGGTTTTTCGGGGTTTCCGGCGCGGAATCCGGGCGCTGGTTTTTCGCGATTCTGGCTACGCGAACGCCGGTCGGGCCTCCC
>Ga0316208_1000586_pt1 | contig 41980 bp, 48 predicted proteins | sample 3monopyrite_MG_FD_204944 | JGI IMG/M metagenome (GOLD analysis project Ga0316208, IMG submission 204944) | Microbial mat bacterial communities from mineral coupon in-situ incubated in ocean water Damariscotta River, Maine, United States -... | ecosystem: Environmental > Aquatic > Marine >...
CCCGCCTGATCGACGAGAACCTTGTCCGCCGGATCGGGCGGATCGAGGCTCTCCGATTTCGATCCCGGAAGAGTGGGATCTTTTTCGAGTCCCGGGTTGCTCATTCCAGAAGCATCGGCCGTTCGGACCAGATGCGCACCAGAAAGCGGCTGGGTTTCTTCGTTTGCCTGCCCGCTAGCGAGCGAGGCGCCAAGAGTCGACGTGGGCGCGTGTGTCATGCGTACAACCCTACCCGAAAGTCACCAACGTTTTGGAAACTAATTTCCTGAGGGGACGTCAGAAACGAATGTGCTCCGCATCACGCGATTTTTTCATTGATTACACGATCATGTATAAATGCCCACGATGGGAATTGACTGTGCTGGTTTACGCACACTCGGTTGTGGAACGGCGTTTTTCCCGTAGTTTGTCGGAGAGCGACCGCGTCGCGCATGGATTCTGCCTCGAACCCCGTCCCGAAAGGTCCGGCTCGATTGCCAGGCCATACAGGACCGAGCGAACCCATCCCCGGGCGTGACCTACGAGTAGGAGGTCCGATGGCCAAGCTCACGATCGAGATCGACATGGACGATTCCCAGGAAACCTGGGACGCCCTTTACCGTCGCATCGAGCAGTTCGGTGAGGAGCCGGCTGATGAACCCGCGGCACCGCGGGTCCCCGCGCATCCGCCTCTCACCTACGACTTGCTGCTCGACCCCGAGCGCGCGTTCGGAGATGCGAGCGACTTCTTCGCGGTGTTCAGCGGCCAAGACTAAACCCCAGAGCGCAGAGCGCTCTGAGGCCGCGGGCGCATTCGTTCTGTCAGCGTGCAGGGCGCGCTGGGACCGCGAGTGCCGAGGCGCGCTGGCGCGGCGGCCCGCTCGGGTATTCGCGCACCCTCGCCCCCGTTGTTAGGCGGGGGGCGTGAATCGGGGCGTGGGGCTTCGTCCTAGTCTTTCTTGGGGACGACGTTGATGCGGGCCTTGGCCTTGGGGTGTTGTTTGATGAACACCTCGAAGGTGCCGACTTCGTCAAAAGTGTAGTGCCAGCCGTCGCCGGGCTTTTCAAGCGGCGGGCTTTCGAGCGTGCCGGATTCGTCGACGACGACGTGGCCGCCGGGCATCGACACGGTGTTCGAGAAGTGCACGGTCGTGCCCACGAACAGGTTCAGCAGGCCTGGCTTCATCTCGTGGTGCGAGATTTCGATCGTCGGGCCGTGCGCCATTGCGGTGGTCGACGCGAGTAGAGTGGCAAGAGCGACGGCGACGGCGACGGCGACGGCGGCGAATGCGGTTCGGGTTGAGTTCATGATGAGTCCTCGGGGCTTGCTTGGGCCTGGTCTGGGGGCCGGGCTGGGATTCGGAAGGCGCGACGATCGCACGATCGGCCCTGAATGGGTAGGCTTGGCCTTCGCGCTCGTCCGTCGCTCGGCTGAACCTCTTGAGGCTTGCCGAGTCCCGGCCCACCATCAAGCATGCCCGCGGATTCCGCCGCAGCGACCGAGACGACGATGTCCCCCGCAGATCCTGAACCCGCGCTCGAATCGAAGAGCTCGTCGCCGCCCGAAAGCCGCGCGCGCACGGAGTTTCGAACGCTCTTCGCGCTCTCCGCTCCGGTTGCCGCGGCGCAGCTCGGCATGATGACGATGGGCGTGATCGACACGATGATGGTCGCGCGGGTGGGACTCGCCGAACTCGCCGCCGTCGCGGTCGCGTCGACCTGGGCGTGGTCCTCGGGCTCGCTCGCTCAGGGGATCATCCAGGGAATGGATCCCCTCGTCTCTCAAGCCCATGGCGAGGGCGACGGTGAAGCGGCGGGCCTCGCTTTGCAGCGCGGCCTGATCATGGCCGCCCTCGTCTCGATCCCCCTCGCTCTGCTCTGGATGTCGACGGGGACCTTCCTGCTCGCCCTCGGCCAACAGCCCGAGGTCGCCGAGCTCGCTCAGGCCTACATGCTCGCGCGGTTGCCGAGTGCGTTCGGCTTCAACCTCTTTATCGCGATGCGCCAATACCTGGCCTCCCGCACCCTCACGCGACCCGCGATGTGGGTGATGTTCCTCTGCAACGTGCTGAACGTATTCCTGAACTGGGTGCTGATCTTCGGCAACCTGGGCGCACCGGAACTCGGGCTCGTCGGCGCGGGCCTCGCAACGGGCCTAACGAATGTCGTGTTGCCCATCGTGCTCTGGGCTTGGATCCTGCGCTTCCGCCTACACGAAGGCGCCTGGCGACGCTGGGACGCACGATCGTTCTCGCCGAAGGGCCTAACACACTTCTTTTCCCTCGGTGCCCCTGTCGGTGTTCAGCTTGCCCTCGAGGCGAACGCCTTCACCCTCGCCATGATGATGGTCGGATGGATGGGCGTGCTCGAACTCGCCTCCCATCAAATCGTGATGAATCTCGCAAGCTTCACCTTCATGATGCCCCTCGGTGTTTCGATCGGCGCGAGCACCCGGGCGGGAAACCTGATCGGTGCGCGGGATATCGCGGGACTGCGCGTTGCGAGCCGCATGGGCTTTCTCATGGGCGGCGGCGTGATGGCGATCGCAGCCGTCTGCTTCGTCGCCTTCCGGAATGTCCTGCCGACCTTCTATTCGGGAGATGTCGCCGTCGTGGCGCTCGCGGCGACGCTGCTTCCGATCGCGGGGGCCTTCCAGGTAGCGGACGGCGTCCAGGTGGTCGGGGCGGGACTCATGCGCGGAATGGGTCGACCGCAAGCGGGGGCCATCGTGAACCTGATCGGCTTCTACCTGTTCGCCCTGCCCCTGGCCTACATCCTCGCGTTTCCGCTCGGACTCGGACTCGCCGGTATCTGGTGGGGGCTCGCCGCAGGACTCGGCGGCGTCGCGATCATGCTCGTCACGTGGGTGAACCGGACGAATCGCCGGCCGCTCGAAGAGCTTCGCGTCTCGATGGACTAATGACTTGGTCGCATGGAAGCGACCATCTGCTCGAACTCGCTCTGCATGCGCGTCAGGTTCGTGCGCGTCGACGTGGCGGTCAGGATCACCGTTTCACCGGTTTGCCTTTGAACCTGGTACTGCATGGTCTTCGTCCCTTCGACCGCGCCGTCGAATGCCAGATAGAGAGCCGGTCGGCCGCCGACGCGCCGCAACTCGCATCCGTCGAGCCCGATCGGTCGACCAAACATGCGCGAGAACTCGCCGGGGAGAATTCGGCAGACCTCTGCGAGCTGTTCCGCGCTCCTCGGCAGCTCAGCCCGCTGGGACATGACGTTCACGTTGTCGACGAAATTGAGCGCCACGCCCTCGGTCCGGTAGAAGATCTCGATCTGACCCGAAACGACGCGCTGATAGACCTCCCGGCGCATGGCGCTGGGAATCTCCTCGTAACCGCCCCCGTCCTCCGATCCCAGGAAGAGCTCGGCGTTCTTTTGGATCTCATCACGGGTCAGCACCAGATACACATCGGGAACGCTGATCGCGAAGCCGAATCCGCTCGCATATTCGCCGGCGGTCGCCGTGCTTCCCGTGCCCATGAAGAGAAGGCTCCCGGCCAGAAGCCAGAGCACCATTCCCGTCGATCGCCGTCCGCGCATTTCACACCCCTTCGCGTGAACCGCGTTCCCGCGGGCCCTTTCTCTTCTCGGCGGAATCCGGAAGCGGCTTGAGACGAAGCCCGTCGACATCCAACCGCGCCCGCCTCCACAGCACCCCACAGCAAATGCCGCATCAATCGGGGGCACCGCCCCGCGCCGAGGTCCGGCGCAGGGCTGCTATTTTGATGGCGGTTGCCCTCATGCTCGACACTATTCGATCCTTCTTTGATCCACCGATCACGGCCGACCCTGAGCAGAGCACTGCCAAGCTCGCGTGGGTCGTTCGCTTGCGTTGGGTCGCGATCGCAGCTCAGCTGCTCGCGATCGTGCCGGCGCTCGAATTCGAAGTGCTCGAGCCTTCGATGCTCCCGCTCTTTACGGCGGTCGTCTCGACCCTGGCGATCCTTAACATCGGTACCTGGGTCGGCCTGCGCCGTGGAACTAAAGGCAGCCCGACCCATCTGATGATTCAGCTGGGCGCGGATATTCTCGGCCTCTCGGCGCTGCTCATTCTGACCGGCGGCGCCTGGAACCCGATGGTGCCGATCCTGCTCGTGCATTCGGTGCTCGGCGCTTTGCTCCTCGAAGGCAGGCTTGGCCTCGCCTTCTTCGGGCTCCTGCTCGCGAGCCTCGTCATCATCCAGTTCAACAGCCATATCCCGCCCGGCCTCGCGGGCGCACTCGTTCCCGCGAACATCCTCTTCCCGGCACAGATCGTCGTCGTGCTCGTGTTCTGGATTCTCACCGCCTGGTTGAGCCGCACCCTCGACAACTTGAAGATGTGGTTCGCGGAAGCGCAGGAGCGCAAGACGCGCATCGATCGCCTGCGCGCGGTCGGCGCCCTCGCCGCCGGCCTCTCCCACGAATTCGCAACACCGCTTAACACGGCGCAGATCCGACTCGCCCGCCTCGCCCGCGCCCACGACCTCGGCGAAGACACGGACCTCCAAACCGCCATCGAAGAACTCGATCGATGCGGCGACATCTTGCGCCACATGGCGGGCAGCCAGCTCCAGCCCGACCGACTCTCCCTCGAAGTGATCGACCTCGAGCCTCTCGTGCGCCAGGTCTGCGAAAGCGTCGGGCGCGTCCATGACGAAGCGACGATCCGCTTCCTGGGCGACGGCCGCGGCCCCAAACGGGTCATCGTCCCCCCCGTCGCATTCTCCCAGGCCCTGATCAACCTCGTCGACAACTCGATCGAGTCCGGGGGCGCCGCGAGCGAAGTCGAAATCGTGCTGCAAAGAAACGGCGCCCGCGCCGAGCTCAAGGTTCAAGACCGCGGCTCCGGCTGGCCCGAAGTCGTGCGACGTCATCTCGGCGAACCCTTTGTCACGACCAAGCCCGAGGGCGTCGGCCTCGGCCTCTATTATGTTCATTCCCTGGCCGCCGCGATCGGCGCCGAGTTGACCCTCGACGATCGCGACTTCGGTGGCGCGGTCGCCAAGATCTCGCTGCCCATCGCTCCGGCAACGACCGGCGCGGATGCACCTCCTGCCACAATCCCAGCGCCCGATTGGAGACCACAGAATGGCTGAATCGACGCCGCCCAATAACCGCCCGGACTCGGTCGAAGGAAAATCCCTTCTGATCGTCGAAGACAACGACCGCTTCGCCGAGACGCTGGGTTCCGAGCTTTCCGATCGGGGCTACACGATCCATCGCGCCCGCGACCTCAGCTCCCTCGACGCCATGAAGAGCCTCGACGTCGACTATGCCGTCGTCGATCTGCGACTCGGCGCAGATTCTGGCCTCGATGCGATCCAGCGCATTCTCGCCAAATGCCCGAAGGCGCGGATCGTCGTGCTGACCGGCTACGGCAGCATCGCGACCGCCGTCAAGGCGACCAAGCTCGGCGCGGTCGGATACCTGATGAAGCCGACGGACGTCGACCAGGTCGAACGCGCGCTCTTCGAAGAGGAAGATGAAGACGCGGAGGTCGTGCCGATTCCCGATGAATTCCAGAGTCTCTATCGCCACGAACGCGAATACATCGAGTTTGTTCTTGCCGAGTGCGAAGGCAATATCTCGCAGGCCGCTCGCCGACTCGGCCTCCATCGCCAGAGCCTCCAACGCAAGCTGAGGAAATACACCCCGCAATGAGCACGAGGACCACGGGCATGAGCGCTTCGAATCGACCGGTCCTGATCGGTGCCTCCCAGATGTCCCATCGCGATGTCACCCTCGAAACCGCGATGAATCCCGTGGCGATGTTCGAACGCGTCGCTCGCGAATCGGCGGAGGCTTCCGGCGCTGCGGATCCGTCCAAGCTGCTCGCTTCGATCGACACGATCGCGCTTACCGCCGCCGCGGGCTGGGAACCCACGAACCCGGCCCGCCTGATCGCCGACGCAATCGGCGCGACGCCGCGGACGGAATGGCTCAGTCATCACGGTGGCGAAACTTCACTCGCACTCGTGAATAGCGTCGCCGAGCGAATTCTCTCCGGCGAAACCGAAATCGGATTCGTCGCCGGCTGCAACAACTTGAAGAGTCTCGGCCTGGCGCAACGCGCGCAGCAGGACCTGGGCTGGCCGAGCGGCGGCGAAGGCTCACCCGAACAGGTTGGGCGAGAAGGCTGGGGACATAACCAATTCGAAGCAGACGCCGGACTCGATCTCCCGATTTCAATCTATCCGCTCTTTGAGAACGCGCTTCGCGTGGCTCGCGGACAATCCCTTGAAGAACATGCCCGCGCGATGGGCGAACTCATGCACCCCTTCACGAAAACCGCCGCGGCGAATCCCCACGCTTGGTTTCCGACGGAACGAAGCGCTGAAGAACTGGTCACGCCGACGCCGATCAATCGGATGATCTACTTCCCCTACGCGAAGTACCTGAACGCCGTGATGGCGACGGAACAAGCGGCGGGGGCCTTGATCGTTTCCGAAGCGGTCGCCGATCGTCTCGGCGTGCCGGCCCACAAGCGCGTGTATTGGCGGGGTGGGGCCTATCGCGCCGAAACGCCCTGGAATGTGAGCGAGCGTCCTTCCTTCTCGACGTCGCCCGCGATCAAGACCTGCCATCACACGGCGCTCGCGAATGGCGGCATCCCCCTCGAAGACATCGAGATGATCGACTTCTACTCGTGCTTCCCGATCGCCGTGTCTATGGCCTGCGAAATGCTCGGCCTCGACCAAGCCGATCCCCGCGGCTTTTCCATTACGGGCGGCCTGCCGTACGCGGGCGGCCCCGGCAGCAGCTACAGCTTCCATTCCCTGGCCACCGCGATGGAACGCCTGCAGACAGGAAACACGGGGAACGCATTCATCACGGGCAACGGCTGGTACCTGACCAAACACTCCGCATCGGTTCTTTCCCTCGAACCTGGCGACACCCTTCCCACATCGGCCGCAGAAGAATCGCTTATTGTCGATTGGGACGAAGCCCCCGTCACCCTCGACAAGGCACCCGAAGGCTGCGCCCGCGTCGAGACCTACACAATCGGCCACGACCGAGACGGCAGTCCCAGTCAGGGGATCATCGTCGGTCGGCTCGACGAATCGAACGCACGCTTCCTTGCCCGAACGCCGTCGGACACTGCGCTCCTTGCAGAACTCGAGTCGCGCGAAGTCATCGGCACGCGGGGCACCGTCAAGACGGAAGACGGGCAGGCGACCTTCAGCCCGGCCTAACAGGGCGTGGTCGACCCGAGCTAGGCGCGGGGGGCCTAAAGTTCGAACGTCGCCGTCACCGCCTTGAGCAGCTCCGGCTGCTTCAAGACGACCCGGCCGCGACCGAGCTCGACGATGCCCTCTTCTTCCCAGGCGCGGAGTTGTTTGTTGACGCTTTCACGCGTCGTGCCGACCAGGTCTGCGAGATCCTGCTGGGGCATGCGCACTTCGACGGGGCCCCCGACGATCGGCCGCTTTCCATATTGTTCGGAGAGAGACAGCAGGCGCTTCGCAATCCGCCCGGGAAGCGGCATCGTCTGCCGATCTTCCGCACGATCCGAAAGGCTCCGCACGAGAGCAGCGAGTACCCCGGCAAGCCCGATCGCGGCGGTGGGATTCTGTTCCAAAAACGGGATCAGCTCGCGGCGATGAAGCGTAAGCAGCTCCGTCTTCTCCACCGCGGTCACCGTCGCCGACCGCTCCTCGCCATCAAAGAGCGCAATCTCGCCGATGACCTCGCCGGGACCCATCAGGCCGAACATCACGTCCTTCCCGTCGATTCCCGTGGTCGAGACTTTGAGCGAGCCCGACAGGATTCCGTAGAGCTGGTTCCCGGGATCCCCCTTTCGGCAGAGGACCTCCTTCGGCTTCAGCGTCTTGGTCGTCGTGGCCTGGAGGAGCTGGTCGAGTTCCTTCTCGCCAAGAGAGGCAAAGATCGAGACGCTGGCTAGGAGTTCGCGGCGGTCCATGGGCATGTCCTCGTTCGGGGTCAGTTCCAAGAGCATCGGCGTTCGAGACGCCCCCGACCGTGAACAGTTTCACATTCCAGCGGCATTTTCGCTTGCCCCCTTCACGCCCTCGCGCTGGGCGACCCCGATTAGTCGGATACGAGGCGGACGCGATCCGATTCCGGGTCGATCTCAACCCGCGGCGCCGGACGCAACCGCATTCCGCGATCGTCGGCGCTCTGTCCGCTCGCTACGTCGAAGCGATAGCCGTGCCACGGGCAGGTGATTACGCCGGCTTCGACCGGGCACGCCTCAAGCGGACCGAGCCAATGTGGACATTCGACCGCGTGGGCGATGGGCACTCCCGCGAGCTCGACGATCCGGAAGCGATGCCCCTCGAACTCAACGACCTGGGGAAGTTGAGGGCGAAGCTCGGACCAGAGACCCAGGTCGCGGTAAGCGCCGGGTGAGCCGCCCTGTTGAGTCGCATCCGAAGCACGTCGCGTACGGGCGCGATCGCGCACGACCATCATTTCTTCGTCCTGATCCCAGAGGCCCGTATAAACAGATCGCAGAGCGTTTCCGATCTGTTCGAGCTGTTCCTCGGGAAGCGGCGGGACCCAGAACTCCACGCGAATCGCCGTTCGGTCTGAGGCGACCGGATCAAGCGAAGTCCAGATTTCCCCGGCGGCCCCGGATCCCGATCGCGTGCGCGCCACATAACAAGAACCGGGGCGGTCGACCACAAGTTCGATCTCGGAAGCGGCGCCGCTCGCGAAGCCGAGGTCCGCGTGCCAACCCCAGTCTCCCGCCTCGCGAAGTTCGATCGAATCGAATGCCTGGGAGTGCAGCCAGGGAAGATGCTCCCAGTCGAACACATTCTCCCACACGCCGTCAATCGACGACGTGATCTCGCGCTCGTAAACCGCGGCGCGCATGAGCTCCGGATTTCGCTCAAGGGATCGAAGGGGGGGCACCTCAAGCATGAGCGGGCTCAGCCTCCGAAGGCGCGTCACCGTTGCGGGTCTCGATTTCCCCACCCTGCTCGGCAGGGGACGGATGCCACCCCTGAGCCGCGAGCTCACGGAGCGCATCATCGCGCTCCGGCGCATGCAGCGCGACCGACAAGAGGTCTCCCTCGCGGAAGCGCCACTTCGCGTCCATCACAAGCATCGCCCCCTCGCGCTCGACCGCGAGCATCACGAAGCGCTCGCTCATTCCGCCCGAGCTCGATGTCTCCTCCGCCGCTTCGTCCGGCTCGACCGGCGTATGAACGAAGCGCTCCACCACGACATCGCCTCGGCGGCCACGCACATCCCATCGATCGACGTCGTGCGGCCCCTCAAAAGCGATCTTCGCAGCACCGCTGCCGACCTGCTCTGAAAGGAGACCGACCCCGGTCTCCGAAGTCGCGACGAGCCCGTTCGGCACGCCGAACCGATCCCGCGCGCGCGCCACAAAGACGCTGTTCAGGGTTCGATTCGCGGTCAGCGCGATCACCGTCCGGACAAACCCGAACCGCGCCCGCTGCATCACCGTCTCTTGAAGCGCATCGCCGAAGACGACGGAAAATCCCGCATCCTCAGCGCGTCGGATGCCCGCAGGGTTCGAATCGAGAAAAACGACCGGGACATCCCCGCGTCTCAGCTCTTCTGCAAGCGCCAGTCCCAGGGTCTGGGCGGTCAAGATCGCGACCGTATCCCGCTTTCGGAGTCGAACGCCTAACATGTTTCCAACCGGTCCCGCCGTCAGCCCCGCCAGGGTCACGGTCACCGCAATCGTCAAGAATACGAGCGCCCGCATCTCGGCCCCGCCTTCGAGACCGGCGCGCTCGAGATCCGCTGCCACGAGGGAAGCGATCGCCGCGGCGACGATGCCCCTCGGTGCGACCCAGGCGAGAAAGAGCTTGTCTCCACGGTCGAGATCCGAACCCAGCGTGCAGAGCCAGATCGCGATCGGCCGCACGATGAAGATCAGCGAGACCACGACACCGAGCCCCGCCCAGCCCAGCGCCCGCACCTGTTCGAAACGAACATCTGCCGCCAAAAGCACGAATAACAACCCGATCAGCATTACCGTCAGCTGATCCTTGAACTCCCGCAGATCCCGCTCAACGGGGGACCGCGTGTTTCCAACGACCACGCCGGCGACGGTCACCGCCAGAACACCACTATGAGACAGGATCGATTCCGACCCGGCATAGAGCAGCAACACCGAGGCGAGCACGAACACGTTCTCGAGCCCTTCGGGTAGTAAACGCGCAATCCGCAAGGAACGCGCCAGGGCGAGCCCGGCAGCGACGCCCAACACGGACCCGGCGGCGATGCGAGCGAGCCCGGCACCACTCTGCGCCAAGAGCAGCGAGCCCGGATCCCCCGAAAGCGCGAGTTTCAAAATCACGACCGAGAGAATCGCCCCGACCGGGTCGATCAAGACGCCCTCGGCTTCGAGCACCGTCGCCACCTTCGGCTTGAGGCGCAGCTCCGAAACGAGGGGGCCAACGACGGTGGGGCCGGTCACGACGACGAGGGCACCGAAGAGCAGTGACTCCATCAGGCCCCAGCCAATGAAGGTATGCGCCGCGAAGGCACCCCCAGCGAGGGTGACCATCGCGCCGAGGGTAATCAGCCGACGGATCGCTGCACCCGAACGCTTGAGTCGCGACCATTCGAGATTGAGCCCGCCCTCGAAGAGGATGATTGCGACGGCGAAGTCGACGATTGCGAAGAGTCCGTCACCGAGTTCGCGGGGCTGGACCCAACCGAGGCCGTCCGGGCCGAGTGCGACCCCAGCAATCAAGAGCAGCACGATCCCCGGCAGTCGAAGATGTCGGGCCAGCGCCTGCGCGAACATGCCGGCCAGAAGCGCCAGCGCGAAGGTCAGTCTCGGATCGGCTCCCGGCGCGCTCATCGTTTCCTATTCGTCTCTCGCTCGTCCCGCGGAATGCGGTCGTCCCGATCGGTTCACGATCGACCGAGAGGGTAGACCTTCATCGGTCGGTCGGGGCGCTCGGGTGAGAACTCGAACGCGGAGGGACGCCTCGCTAGGAAACGTCGCGTGCCAGACGAATCCCGCTGAACTGCCATCGCGCGTTCGGCGGGAAGAAGTTGCGATAGCTCGCGCGGAGATGGGAGCGGGGCGACACACACGAACCGCCTTTGAGCACCAGCTGGCTCGACATGAATTTTCCGTTGTACTCGCCGAGGGCGCCGGCCGCGGGGCGGAATCCGGGATACGCCCCGTAGGCGCTCGACGTCCACTCCCAGACATCCCCGAAAAGCTGGAGCGGCCCACCATGCGTAGCTCGAACCGGGGCCGCTTCGGGATGAAAACGCCCTCCTTCAAGCAGATTGCCTTCAATCGGGATTCCCGCGGCGGCAACTTCCCATTCCGCCTCCGTCGGCAAGCGACACCCCGCCCAGCGAGCGAACGCATCCGCCTCGAAAAGGCTGACGTGGCAGACCGGCTCTTCCATGCGAAGGGGACGCAGCCCCGCGAGCGTGAAATGCGCCCAGCCATCTTCCTCACGAACCCAATAGAGGGGCGCGCGCCAATTCGTCTCGGCCAAGGTCGCCCAGCCCTCGGAAAGCCAGAGCTCCGGACGTTCATAGCCGCCGTCCGCGATAAAGGCGGCGAACTCTCCGTTGCGGATCGGTCGGGAGGCCAGCTCGAAGGGTTCCAGGTGGACGCGATGGGCGGGAGATTCGTTATCGAAGGCGAACTCTGCCCTTTCCGAGTTGCCTTTGCTTTCGGCGTTGTCCGTGTTATGCCCGATCGTCACGAGTCCTCCGCGATAGGCGCGGAAGGCAAGGGACTGAATCGCGACCTCTTCGGGTTCCTTCGTTTGGCGATAGGTCGGGTAGAGCGGGTTCTGCGCCAGCAGGTGCTTCACATCCGTGAGCAGCAATTCCTGATGCTGTTGTTCGTGATGGAGCCCCAGCTCCACAATGTCGAGCGCTTCTTCTGTTAGGCGCCCCGGATCTTCGAGCATCGCCGTCACAGCCGTCTCTACGTGGCTTCGATATTCAAATACGCCCTCAAGCGACGGCCGCGTCAGCAACCCCCGGTCGGGGCGCGAGAACTGTTCGCCGACGCTGTTGTAGTAGGAGTTGAAGAGGTACTCGAAACGCGGATGGAAGGCGACGTAGCTCGCGTCTTCGCGCTTCAGGATGAAGGTCTCGAAAAACCACGTCGTATGCGCGAGATGCCATTTCGCAGGACTCGCGTCCGGCATCGATTGCGCCGCGCAGTCTTCCGGTGACAGCGAATCACAAAGACGTGCTGTGACGTTTCGAATGGCGCGGAATCGACGGCTCAAGAGCTCGCTGCGCGCAGTGGAATTCATCGGACTCTCCGAACGGGGCGAGCCGCAAGAATACGCGACGATCGCGGCGATGGGGCGCACATCGTTCCCTTCACGGGGAAACGCGCGTCGCCTGCGCCTGATGAGCGACTATTCGCCCCCTCTCGCACGTGCACCGGGCTCGCTTACGTGGCGGAGATAGAAGAGCAAATTCGAAAGTGAGGCCTGGTCGCGCACGCCCGGAGAAACCATTCGATTCCCCGGCACAAATCCTGCTGGATTCGACAGAAAAGCCCCGAGCATACGATCGTCCCAAACGATCGAGGCCGCGATCATCGCATCGGAGCCCGTATATTCCGGCGCCATCCCCGATCGCCGGCCGTATACACCGAGGAGCGACGGACCGACCTTCTTGACCGTTCCGGCCAGGTCGTGACACGTCCAACAGGGGACCGCGACCTTCCGTCCTGCCTTGAAACGCACCTGCGAAGGCGTATCGAGGCGCGCCAAAATTTCCTTATCTGGATCGGAACAGCCTGTCACCAGGGCGAGGACCGCGAGCGCCGACGCGATCGTGACCCGAGCGGAACCCGCGCCGAGCCGTCGTCCGGATTCGTTCTTCAACAGCTGGCTTCCTCGAATGCTTGTCATGCTCTCTCCCGCCACGTCGGCGCCCCGCCATGGCCCCAGAAATCCGCCATGAATCCATCTTTCGTCGCGAGCACACTCGACCGTCGACACTCGCTCTCAAGCATCAGATAGACCTCGGGTGCGCGTTCGCTCGCAAGCAGCGTTGCAGGCGCGTAGGCCTCCGCTTGCGCAAGATCCGGATGTCCGAAAAGCGCTGCCAGGCCCTCGTGCCAAATCTCGACCGGGCGACCTCGACAAAGCGCGTGTCCCGCCGCGCCGAGAAAGTCCTCACGCCGACTCGTCGCGGCCAATTCATCCCGCAAAGCGTGGGCCCAGAAATGCAGAGGCGTCGCATAACGTGGGTGGGCTTCCGCGCGATAAATCCTGAAAAACTCGCCCTCGTTTGCCGCCGGGTAGACCTCGGAGGAGAGTCGCGGCCAGTCCGACTGATCGACTTGCATGACGATTCGATTGATCACGCGATTCGGCTGAAGGCTCATCGCTCGCCCACCTAACGCCGTCCGTAGAGAAGGTCGAGGGAGACCTCCTGTGCCGACGGCCGCCCATGCGACCACGCGATCCGGCTCACTCGATGGCAAGCGCGACATCGCGAGACCAACTCAAGATCGAACCGGCCCGGAGACTCGGAATCACTCGAAAATCCCACCACAAGCTCGAAATAGCCGCGTCGACAAACGCGACAGCGAAGCGACTCACATGGCTCACCCCGGCGATCCTCCGGCATATTGCCCTCGAGGCCCGACGCGTCGAGGATGCGCGTTTCGCGCTCGCACTCGCGGCAGGTGAGGGTCAGCGGAAGCCAGAAGGGCGACTCGGCGAGTTCTTCCTCGACCATGGGCTGACGCGCTTCACGGAAGACCCGGGTCACGCTGCGCCAGAAGAATCCGCCACGGCCCGTCGCGATACGCGGCCATCCCGTCACGCGAAAGGAGGTCCCGCCACATCGGCAGGCGAGCGCGACGTGCTCCATGTCTTCGCGTTGCGGCGAAGGCGCGAATTGCGGGAGCGTCGGGTCGCTCGTCAGATCACCCAGCAGGCTTTGGTCCACGCGCGGAAACTACCGCGTTCGCGATGCGAAGGCGGGTGCAGCGTTCAGGATTCGCGTTCGGCGCGCGCCTTTCGGATCGCGCGGCGATAATGTTCCGCTTCCGTCAGGTCGGGAAACCGCTCGCGTTCCACCGTAAGCCGTCGCTCGACGTCCTCCGCATCCCCACAGAGCTGCGCCAGATAGGCGACATCCTCCGTCGGTGCAGCACCGGGAACGCGATCCCGAAATCCGATGGACTTCATAATCTCGCGACCCGAGCGGGTCGTCGCGAAGAGGGCGACGGTCCCGACGATCGCGAGTACCAGCAGCAGCCCGTTCATCCCAGACTACTCGTCCCAGACATCCGGTACGGGAAGCCCTTCGTGCTCAAGGGTGAAGCGGTAGCGGAGTTCCTTGCGCATGTAGAAGAACGCGCCCCAGAAGAGTCCGACCATCCAGCCTTCGACGAGCAGCGACGGCGACCAATCCCAGCCGATCAGGAAATGTCCGAGGCTCGGGAAGGCGATCAGAAAGAAGAGCCCCTTCGTCACGATGTACCAGAGGGCTCCGCGAGAACGGACGCCTTCCCACCACAAGCGTTCGTTCGTATCCATCTTGAGTTCGTCTGGAGTCGGCATCGCGTCTGGTCCTACGGTCCCGGGCGCGGCAGCGCGCCCTGCTGGCCGAATCGGCTGCTCGCGCGCCTCAGTTGAACTTCGGCTCCTCGCCTCACCATTTGCGTGGCTTTTTGGACCCGAATCAATCGACCGCCACCGTTCTCGGCAGGCATTTCCAAGCGATTGGCTCACGCTGTTCACGTCCGATTGGAGCCAGACATGAAGCCGGGGGTCTGCGAGGCTCGCCCATGCGCCCGACTTCTCTTACCCGGAGATCCACCCATGGCCCCCTTTACCGACGACGAACTTCGCGACCAATTTCGCGCCCTCCACACCCAGACCTTCATCATGCCGAACCCCTGGGATCGCGGTTCCACGCAGATCCTCTCATCCCTCGGCTTCCCCGCCCTCGCGACGACGAGCGCAGGCTTCGCCAACTCCCTCGGCCGCCACGACGGCCAGATCACCCGTGAAGAAGCGATCGCCCACGCGCACATGATCGTTTCGGCAACGGACCTTCCGGTCAGTGCCGATCTCGAGAACGGCTTTGGCGATTCTCCCGAGGACGCTGCGACGACCGTCCGCGAGGCGGTCGAGGTGGGACTCGCGGGGTGTTCGATCGAGGACTTCAGCGGCTCGGAGCTCTACGCCCTCGAAGCGGGTGTCGAGCGTATTCGGGCCGCGGTCGAAGCGAATGCCGCAACGGGTTCACCCCTCGTGCTGACTGCACGGGCCGAGAACCACATCCGGGGCAACCCGGATCTCGCAGACACGATCGCGCGCCTGCAGGCCTACCAGGAAGCCGGCGCGGACGTGCTCTATGCGCCGGGCCTAACATCGCTGGATGACATCCGCGCGCTGACGAGTGCCGTCGATCGACCGGTCAACTGCCTGATCATGCCCGGCGGCCCAACGGTTCCGGAAATGTTCGAAGCGGGGGCCACACGCATCTCGATCGGCAGCGCGATCTCCGCCGCCGCTCAAGCCGCGATAGTCGAAGCGGGGCGTGAACTTCTCGACTCGGGCACCCACACGTTCTGGTCGAAGGCCGCGGCCCATCTGGGCACGGTCATGAAAGCGATCGGATCGAAGGGTTAGGCGACGCGCTCAGTCGAGCTTTGCCCAGAAGCGGTCGGGGTAGATTCCGACCGCGGGCGCGTAGAGCCATTCATCGCGATAGGACTTGCGCGTGAGGTACTCAATCAAAGCCGCGTCGTCGATCTTCTGCGCGCGAATCGCGTCACAAAGCGCCGCATTGCCCGCTTCGAGGGAGCGCGGCTGCTCGCCGAGCAAGAGCGTCATTTCGTCGCATTCGATCGCATCGATCGCCGCGCCATAGCGTCGCTTCCGATCCATGCATTCGATCAGGATGCGGACATCCTTCGCACGTTGGGCAGAGAAGCGGTCCGTGAGCTTGGGTGTTACATCGCGATCCTGGGCGTAGAGGGCCCCTTCCGCGAGCACATCCGGCTTCCCCACATCCTCGGGCATCTCCGGCCGTTCGACTTCGATGTCCATCGCCTGCGCGAGCATCTCGCAGGTCGCACGATCGCCTAGGTATCGATAACAGAGGTACCAGGCGAGAGATTCTTCCGGATGCGCGTTCAAGCAGACGAAGTGGATCGGGATCATCCCCCGCACCTGTTGATGCACGGCGTAGTACTGCGCACCGAAGCGCGAGTAGGGAATGCCAGACTCCGCTTCATAGAGCTTGAAGAGCCCTTCGAGCCCGCCGCAGGGATTCCACATTTCGCGGACGACGATGTTGCCGAGGTCTTCCATGGGGTCGCCCCAATGACCGATCTCCCAATCGATGATCGAGCTGACCTTGTCTCCCTGAAACATGAAGTTCACGGGACCGGTATCGCCCTGCACGAGCGAAACCCGCGCGACTTCCTTGGGCGCGAATCGACGGAGCCAGTCGAGGCCGTAGACCGTGAGCGGGTCGTTGTAGCCGTCGAGGAAATGACTCCATTGACGGCAGATCGTGTCGACCTCGCCGAGGGCGGTCGCTTCGGCGGTGGTGGGTCGCGGTTCCATGATGTCATCGATGTCGAGGGAGTCGAGATCGAGCAGATGCATCCGCGACACGACGTGCATGAAGTCTTCCATGATCGCGCGCTGCTGGCGGGGATCCTCGAGCTTGTCGATATCCGAACGCCCGGGGTCGCGCTCAAAGAGCGTGCATCGTAAGTCCGGGTTCCAGCCATGGACCTTCGTCGAGGGGATGTCGGTCTCGGCGAGTGCTTGGGTAATGCGGGTCTCGCGTTCGAGGCGTCGCGGGTCGACGCCCTTCGGATCGCGCTGCAGGCGAAGGAAGCCTTCGAGAACCGATCCATCGGGTCGCGTGACGTCCACGATCCAGGCTTCGCGCCGGGCCACGTGGCGATGGAGATGGCTGATTTCGCCGCCGCCGACTTCGGCCACCCATTCGAGCATGCCTTCCGGTAGGTCGTGAACAAATTCAGCCATGGTGCGTTCTCCTTTTCCGAGTGCCGCTTTACGGTATCGCGCTCGCGGGCGTGTGGGAGACCCTTCCGCGATCGATGAATGGGCCGCCCCGAGGCCGATTCTCGCGGCTATGGTTTCCGAGTTCGCCTCCACCCAGGAAGCGCGCGGTCTGCACCGACCAACTCGACCGACCCAAAAGACGGAGTTCGACCATGGAGTTCCAAATCGCAGAATCGATGTGCGACATCGATCACTACCTGCCCCTCGCCCAGGCCGCCGACGAAGCCGGCTTCGGCGTCTTCGCCCTCGGCGACAGCATCCTCTACCCAGAGGTCGCCCGCGACAAGTATCCCTACACCCCGACGGGCAATCGTGAATTCCTGGAAGGCGCGCCCTTCCTCGACCCGTTCCAGCTCTTTGCCGCCATGAGCGTCGTCACGACGAATATCAAGTTCGCCTTCGGCGTCCTCAAGCTCCCGATCCGAGATCCGGTGCTCACCGCCAAGCAGGTCTCCTCGCTTCATGTGATGTCAAACGAGCGACTCATCTTCGGCATCGGCCTCTCGCCCTGGATCGAAGACTTCCAGGCCTGCGGCCAGGATTGGGACTCCCGCGGCAAACGCATGGACGAGATGATTCAGATCATCCAGGGCCTGATGGGCGGCGAATATTTCGAGTGGAAGAGCGACTACTACGACATCCCCAAGGTCAAGCTCTGCCCGACGCCCTCGGCCATGCCGCCCATCATCATCGGCGGACATAGCAAGCCCGCCTACCGGCGTGCCGGGCAATACGGAAACGGCGTCAACTTCGTAAGCCTTACGGAAGAGGAACTCGTCGAACGGCTCGACATCGTCAACGGCTACCGCAAGCAGTACGGCCGCGAGAACGAGCCCTTCCAGGTCTTCGCCGGGATGCCCGCTTTCTCGGTCGACGACATGAAGCGCCTCGAAGACAAGGGCGTCACGACCCTCGGCGTGGGCTACCGCAATCCCTACGAGCCCGACACAATGCAGCTTCAGGACAAGATCGACTGGGTGAAGCGCTTCGGCGACGAGGTCATCTCGAAGTATTAGGCGCCGCTTTCTGAATCGGCCCGCCCAAACACGAAGCGAGGCTACGACCGTTCCCCAGGGATTTCGTCGTACGCCTCGCTTCTTGGTTTCGGGATCCGATTTTTCGCGGCGTTATTCGGTCCGCCCCCAATCGATCCAACGTCCATGGGAATCCGAGTGCGCGAGCACGGTTCGCCCGCGGCGCTCGCCTTCCTCGAAGGCAAACCAATCGATCTTCGACTCGCCCTTCTTGTTGCTCTCCATAACGATCAGATCGACGGGCGAGGTCACGCTCGCACGCGCGATCCCTGCCAGCATCTCGCGAATCCCTTCCTGCGGAATCTGGTAGATCGCATGGGTCGCGAAGAGCACCCGCGGCGCATCGGCGGGGAGTCGCGCGATCGCCGCCTCGATGTCTCTCGTTGCATCCCCCGCCGCAATCTCGACGGGAACGTCGATCGCCACCGCCAGGGCCTCATCCATCAGCCGACCCCGCTCGACATGCTCGGGCCAGATCAGCGCGCGGAGCCATCGCAGCGCCGAGGGCTCTGAAAGATCGATCGGCGCGAGCTCAAGCCCATGCCTCGCCACGACTTCGAGCCGCTCAGGAACCGGCGGAAGGCTCTTCCCGCGCGCCTCACAGATGAGCTCAGGCGTCGCGCCCTCCTTACCCCATTCGATCTGTGCATTCCGGCCTTCGTACACATAGCGATATCGATCGAGCCGAAGATTGAGCCCAACCGAAGGCCCGATCTCGAGCAACCCAACACGCCCCTCCGCATCGACGACACGGGGAAGGCTCGCGATCGCCGGCAGCATGATCGCGCTGCGATGCACGACGCAGGTCTGGGTCCGACCCGTTCGCAGGCCCGGGAGGAGTTCATCGCGATGCGCCAGACAGAAGGCGCGGAAGGCGGGATAGGCCGGCTCCGCCGGGATCGGTCCGCCGGAGACCGCCGGATAGAAACGCTTGAGCGCACGCGCCTCTTCGCCGCGCTCGACTTCATCGAGCAAGAGGTTCTTCACGGCGGCGTAGAGTACATTCGGCGGCGGCTGCGAAGGCATGACTTCCGCAGCCAGGGCGAGCAGCTCGGGATCCTCGGCGACGCCTAATGAGAAATCGGTGTAGACGCGCGAATCCATCTTCGGCGTTTCGACTTCACCGAAATAGCGAAAGGTCGCCGCAAGTGATGCCGCATCTCGCGCGTTCGGGTCGTACCAGTTGGCCATATCCCTGGACTCCTCGCGACGTGCATCCCCCGATCAACGTCGCAGCAATGGCAGCACAGCGTCGAAAACTCGCGTGCTAGTCCTGGGCGCGGCTACGTCTTAGCTCGAAGAGCGATAGACCGCACGCTTCACAGCTCAGGTCGTTCCAGATTCGACGCAGACCCGCAGGCGTGTCCCTGAATCGCGTTTCGCAGCCGGGACAGCGCGACATCCCCACGATCGCCCGCGCGCATCCGATGAACGCGAGTCCGGCGATCGCCAACCCAATTCCGATTGCCGTTCGCCCCGTCAGCGACCAATAGATCACGAGCGGAAGCCAGACGACCGGCGACCAATTCGCGGCCTGGCGCCAGCGCCACATACTCTCGAGTTTTCGCGCACGCGCGTCCATACGCCTAACACACCTCCGCGACACGCAGGACGGCCAGGTACTCGCCGCTCGCGACGCGGCCGAGCGTTTCCATCTCGAATCCAGCGGCCGACGCAATTCGCTTTAGATCCTCTTCCGCGAGGTAGATCCAGGGAAAGGGGTCCCCCCGCCAGCCGCGATAGCGCGTCGACAAGACGATCTCGCCGCGCGAGGCCGACCGATCGGAATCATCCCCGTCCCAGGCTTCCCGCAAGTCGCTCGAATCGACGATCAACTCCGCCCCCGGCGCGAGACAGCCCTTGAGTCGCTTCAGCAGCTCCCCCAGCGTCTCGAATCCGCCGGCGACGCCGATCGTCTGCATCCCGAAGAGCAGCGAATCGAAACGCCCGAGCGGCTCGTCCGACGAGAGATCCATCACATCGAAGACCCGTGCATCCTTGACACCCCGCGCCTCGCATAACGCGACCGCGATCGGGCTGACATCGATCGCAACGACCTCGAGGCCCCGGGCCTCAAGCGCAAGCGCATGCCGCCCGGCCCCCGCACCCACGTCGAGCACGCGCCCATGACATCGCTCGATCGCTTTCGCATCAAGCGCCGCCAGTTCGCCGTCGAGGGTGAAGTACTCCTCGGTCTCGATCTCGAACTCGACGCCATCCGCGCGCGTAGCGGCCACGCGACGCGGACGACCCGTCTCGAAGTGATCGAGGAGTGCCGCGGCGAGGGGCTCAGCCGGGGCTACGCGACGCGGCCAATAGCGTGCCCAGCGCGCCAGCCGGCCGCTTCCGACACCACTCATGACCCCATCCCGCACGACGGCTCTCTCAAGGGCGATCTCGTCGACTGCCTCAGGACGGAACCGCGTATTCGTATTTGAGATGCCGCGAAAGGTCGCCTAACAGCTTGGGCTTCATCTTGCGCTCAACAAAATGCCAGCCCGCCTCATCGACCCAGGCGAACTTGTCTTCGTAGTAGCCCGTGATGATCGCCTGGAGCGGAAAATCCGGAAGCGCCTGCATGACCGTAAAGCGCGAGCGAACCGAAGCGCTCCGCCCGTCTTCACCCAGCTCGAGGATCAGGTTCGTCGTCACATGCTGGGTCATCGGCGTGCCGTCTTCGAAGAGCTGCGTCGATCGCTCATAGATCGCGCGAACGCCATCGCGACCCTCGCCCTGCACTTCGCCGTCCGCCGCGAGAATCCGCGCCCGCGCGAAGAGCTCGCCGATCCCGTCGAAGTCCCCGCCGTCGATGCACTCCGCATAGCGGAACATCAGGTTCTCAATCGCGGTCCGCGCATTCGCGGGCTCGAGCTGCGCTTTCGTATCCATCCCAAAATCCTCCCGGGCCGGCCTCGCCCGAAACAAAAAGACCGCCTGAAAGGACGGTCACCCATCCCAATCAAACGGTCAAAACGCCCGACTAGACAGGCGGGTCAAGAAGTAGGGGAGGAACAGCTCCCCGTCAGCGAACCGAAGGTGCGTAAGCCGGTTCTTTCACGAACCGCTGCCATTCCTCGTCGTCGACGGCTTCCATGTGGTCTTCCATCGCGCTCTTGAAGCGGAAGCCACAGTTCATGCACTCAAGATAATGCTGCGTCTCCGGACCGCGAGCGGTCGACAATTCAATCTCAGCCCGAACCCAAAGGCGGCTGGGCCGGCCTTCAACTTCGCAGTCTTCGCAATAGAGTGTGAACAAGGAATCAATCATGGGGTTCTCCATGGCTCACGATACCCCATCTAGAGCCTCGAACACGGGGAAAATGCCCCGCTCGAATGAATCCCAAAGTCAGCCGAGACCTGCCGGTCACCTGCAGCGGAGATGCCAGCGCCCGACGGGAAACCCCGCTCAATCGAGGCGGAAGGGTGTCTCGCCGATCCGATCGCGGGACAAAAATGCACCCCCGTCTCGAAGCTCCGCCAGCCACGTTTCCGCCTGAGCGAGAGACCGTGCGATCGCTGACACACTGTCATCGGCGGTGTGCGTTTCCGGGCGATGAAGATCGGCGAGGGCAACCCGACTCGACCACGTCCCGTTCTCATTCCGGAGGGGAGCGGTCATCGTCAGCGTAAGCCGACGCGGTTTCGCATCCGCGCTCCCCGGATCGCCCTTCTCGAAAACGAAGATCTCCACACTCGCGATGGCGCCCTTCATGCGTCCGTTCCCTCGTCCACGGGTCGATCCGAATGTCCGAGCCCGCGCGAAGGTGCGATGCGATCCCGAATCTCTTGCTTCAGCGCTCGAAGCTCGGGGAATCCGCCATCGCGTTTCCGATCGAAGATCACTTCGCCCTCGAGCCGGATCACGAACACACCCGCTTCGCGTCCGGGCACGAGCGCGACTTCCGCAAGCTCCTCCTCAAAAGTCGTGAGCAGTTCCTGCGCCGTCCAGCCGGCACGCATCAGCCATCGGCACCCGACGCAATATTCGATCTCGATCCGCGGGGACCGGACGGGTCGAGAGGCAGTTGCGGTAGGCGGGACATCGGACACGGAAAGGCTCCAGGGCTGCGATCGCGCGATGATACCCGCTCCGCAGGCGCGGCATCCCGCCTGCTACGTTCGATCGCGATGCGTGCTCTCGGGGGTGGGGACGCGTCGGAGGCGGTCCGCGTGCCTGAATATCCCGATCTCACGATCTACGTCGAAGCGCTCGAAGCGCATATCGCGGGCGAGACCCTTGAGGCGCTGCGAATCCAGAGCCCCTCGCTGCTCAAATCCGTCGCCCCCTCTCCCCAGAGCCTCGAGGGCGAAGTCATCGAGGGGATCTTCCGGATGGGCAAGCGGCTGGTCTTCGAGTTCTCGGACGAGCGCTACCTCGTGCTGCATTTGATGATCGCCGGACGCCTGCACCTGAAGAAGCGTGGCGTGGCGATCCCCCGCAAACGCGCCCACGCCGCGTTTGATTTTCCGAAGTGTTCGATTCTGCTCACGGAAGCGAGCACGAAGAAGCGGGCCTCGCTTCACGTCGTCGAAGGCATCGCCAACCTGGCGCTTCTCGACCCGGGCGGCCTCGACGTCTTCACGGCGAGTCCCGAGGCGTTTCGTGAACCCCTCGAACGGGAGCGGCACACGCTGAAACGATCGCTGACCGATCCGCATTTCTACTCGGGAATCGGGAACGCGTATTCCGACGAGATTCTGCATCGCGCCGGACTCTCGCCGATCAAGATGAGCGATCGGCTCACGGACGAGGAACATGCGCGCCTCTTCGAAAAAACCCGCGAGGTCTTGAACGAGTGGACCGCGCGCTTGCGTGCCGAGAATGGCGACGGCTTCCCCGAGAAAGTCACGGCGTTCCGCCCGGAGATGGCGGTTCACGGGAAGTTTCGCGAACCCTGCCCGGTCTGCGAAACGCCGATCCAGCGCATCGTGCGCGCCGAGAACGAGGTCAACTACTGCCCCGGTTGCCAGACCGAGGGCAAGATCCTCGCGGATCGCGCGTTGTCCCGCTTGCTGGGCAAGGATTGGCCGCGCACCCTTGAGGAGCTCGAAAAGCGAAGGCCCGGGTCGATGAGGGCGCCAGAGGCGACGGACTAACACCCACGCCCGAGGCTGCTGCTAGTCGTCCTGCGATCCCGCCATCATGATCTGGGCGAAGTGGCGCAGGAAGCGCTTCTGCCGCTCGATCTGCTCCGGCGCGAGCGGGTCGACATCAAAGAGCTCACGAAGAAGCGGGGCCATCGCGAAATGGCCGAGAATCACGTGAATCCAGGCCGCGACCGCGAGGGGCTTCTCGTCGTCGCTCCAAACCGCACCTGGGCTGTTCTCCATCGAGGTCAACCCCGTCGCCACGATGGGCCGGAGCCAACCGTTCACGATCTGGGAGAGACTCGCACCGCCGGTGAGGGATTCGTACTGAATCAGCTTGGCGATATTCGGGTGGCTCGCCAGGTGGTCCATGATCGCGTCGAGAGTGTTCTCGCGTTCTTCGATCTCGGTGACATCCCGGTCAGATCGCGTGATCAAAGCGAAGAGCGGCTCGACACCACGAGCAAGCACGGCGTCGTAGAGCGCCTGCTTTCCGTCAAAATGGTTGTAGAGACTCGGGGCGGTCAAGCCTGCTTCGCGAGCGATGTCCCGGACCGCGGTCCCCGCCATGCCGCGCTCGGCGAAGAGCGCCTCCGCGACGTCCAAAATCCGGTCGCGAGTCGACTCGACATCCGGCGTGCTGCCGTCGCGTGCTGTGGGATCGATCGCCTGAACCATGGGGGGGCGGACTCGCCTTCTTTCGTGTCTTCTCGTGTATTTTCGTGAGGTCTCGCAGGCGCAATGCCATACGCGGGCGGCAACAAACGTTCGTTCAGACAAGTCTCCGCGTTCGCCCGCGCGACGTCAATGCTGGTCGCCCGGGGCGTAGGAGACGGGTTTTCGCGGGCTATTCGACGGTTTTCCCTGCCCAGATCAGCCGATAGAGCCCGACCGCGAGGAGCGCGCCCAGAATCGGCGCGGCCCAGTAGAGCCAGAGAACCGAGATGTCCCCGCCCACGACCGCTGGGCCTAGGGAGCGTGCGGGATTCATCGACGCCCCGGTGAGCGGGCCGCCAAAAAGCGCACAAAGCGCGACCGTCCCTCCGATCGTGAGTCCCGCTGCAAAAGCCGAAAGCTTGTGCCCGACCGCGCAGGCCAGGATGACCGTCATGAGGATCATCGTCAGCAGCACCTCCATCGCGAACGCCGGACCGAGCGCGCCGATCGGCAGCGTCTCGCCTAACGTACCCGATTCGGGATAGAGGCCATGCAATACCGCGCTCGCTGCGAGTGCGCCGAGACATTGTGCCAGGATAAAGGGCCCAACTTCGCGGCCTTCAAACTCGCGGCCCGCCCAGAACGCGATCGTCACCGCGGGATTGATATGTGCGCCGGAGATCGGACCGAAGGCCACGACCATCATCATCACGATCGCGCCGAACACAAGCGAGATCCCAACATGGGTCACGGACCCGCCGCTCAGATCGTTCGCCACCGCCGCGCCCGTTCCCGCGAAGACCAGACCGAAGGTCCCGATCGTTTCCGCCAACAATCGCCGCATGCCTTCGCTCATCCGCCCTGCCCTCGTTCTTCGATCGGCACGACCGGCCCGTCGGAATGGCCGATCCGGAAGCGGTGGCCGTTGTTGTCTTCGATCGTGAACTCGCGCATGCCCCAGGGATGGGACGCGATCTCTTCTACGATCTTCGCACCCGTTTCGCGGTAGGCGGCGAGAACTTCGTCCGCGTTCTCGACGCGAACGAAATTCCAGCACGGCGTGATCGGCCCCTCAACGAGAGAGAAGAAGACTTCCGTTGCCCCGTGATAGACGGCGCCGAAATCTTCATTGAAGATCCAGGCGATCTTGAAACCGAGCACATCGCGGTAGTACCGCTGTGTCTCTCGCACATCGTGCACCGGAAGCTGCGGCGTCACGAAATTCCAGTCGAGCGGGCCAAGCGGGGCGCTCATCGAGTGTCGACTCCAGCCGGTGTTAGTCGCCCTGACCGGGCGTTCCGGGATTCGGCGGAAGCGCGAGCGGCGTCCATCCGAGTTCCGCCGCAAAGCGCGCACGATTGCGCGTCACGACGATAGAAGGTGCCCGGCGAATATATTCCTCCGCGCGGCGCAGCGCTTCGCCTTCGAGGGAACGAAGATGTTCGAGCAGCGCGCCGAGGCTCGGGCGGGCAAATTCGCCGGTGGGCGTGCGGGCGGGCAATGCGGTCCAAACGACCCCAGCGAGCCCCTGATCGCGGAGAAAGGCCCGCATCGTGCTCCGCGTCCCTTCTGAAGCGGTCCCGCGAGAGACTCCGTCGACGCCTTCCGCACCGATCCAGTCGCCGAATTTCGCCGGTTTTATCCGCTCACGACGCCCGAGGGCCTCGATCCCAGCGTCGAGGTCCGCCACTTCCAGGCGGGTCCAGAACGTCTCGATCGACGCGGTCTCGGGATCCGAATCGATCACGAGGGTGACACGTCCGTCTCGCGCCACCCGCGCGAATTCGATCGCCAAGCGCGGTCCGTCCGCCGCGAAGGGCGTCGCCATCGGAAGCGAGCGGGGATCCCAGAGCAGCGAGCCCCAGCCGATGCAGGCGATGCCGCCGGTGCTCACAGGGATTCGCCTGCGACGCGCTGCTCACTCACGCGCATGCTCACTCACGCGCAGACGCCTAACCGTTCGCCGCTTGGTCCGGCTCCGTCGGAGGAGCGTCGTAGCCGAAATCGGGGGAGAGTTCCTTCGCCACAAACTCGTCGATCTGCGCGATCTCCTCTTCGTCGAAGTAGTCCTTGTAGCCTCCGACCTTCGCCTTACGCACCTTGTAGGTGTTGAGGTCGCCCTTCTTGCCGGGCTTCATGCGCGAACCCGCGAGCCAGAAGACGCTCTTCTCTTCGAGCTTCCGCATATTCTCGACGCTCGAGTACTCGACCGCGCCTTCCACCGCGTCCCCCGTCGCCGGCGTGTCGTTGATGAATTCCATCACCCGCGAGAGCACCGCACCGGGATCCTTCCGCATGTCTTCGTAGCGGATGATCAGCAGGTTCTCGACGCGATCGGTTTCTCGCGCCCAGAGGTTCAAATAGTCGATGATGCCCGGCAGGCCGACGTTCTTGTCCATGACGAAGTCGTAGGCTGGGACCTCGGCGCCATGGGGCGGATAGTTGTTGAGCTTCTTCTTGGCGGGGCGCATGCGGTGCTGCCACTGGAAATACTGGGAGACCGCGATGTCCTTGGGATTGCGGACGAGGAGCACGACCTTCTTTCCGTAGAAGGAGGCCTTCGAGTCGAACTCGCCCGTGTAGTCCTTGATGTAGTTGTCGTGGGTGAAGAAGATCTTCGGGATGTCGGGATTGCGGCGGTGGTAGTTCTCGAACCCGAGCAGGACGCCTTCCGGAATCGAGTACAAGAGCTGGTAGTAGCGGGAGATCATCACCCGAAGCCAGGTCCGGCCGCTCTTGCCGAAGGACACAACCGCGACATCGGCCCGATCGAGCCGGCGCGTCTCTTCGCGACCGCGCAGCCATCGCTCGATCCGCACGCGGCGATCGCTGGGCAGCCAAAAAAGGAGGGCCATCACGACCTCGCGGGTCGCCTTTTTGAGAATCGAGTCCATGCTGGGATCACCTACCGAGCCGGGCGGCTCAAGGGAGGCGGCAATCTATCACAGCTCCGCGGAGGCCTCCCAGCTCGCTGTTGTGATTTTCACCCATTTTGAATGAGAACCATTACAGCGGTGGCCACGTCCCTCTACGAGCGCGAAACTCGCGCCCGGAGAGGATCCCCTTGAACCCGCCCGAAGAACCGTCCCCGCCCGGACGCGAGCCCCGCCGCCCGCGATCCAGCCGTAAGCTGTCGCGCTACCTGATCTCCGAGATGCTGCTCCCGTCGTTTTTCGCGGTGGCAGCCTTCGGGCTCGTGGTACTGCTGACGGATCTGCTCGGGTATGCGGAGCTGATCGTGAATCGCGGGCTCGGGCCGGCGGAGGTCGGGCGCATCGCGATGCTCCAATTGGTTCCGACCCTCGCCCGCGCGCTTCCCTTTGCGGTGCTCGTCGGGTCCCTGGTCGGTCTCGGACGCCTGTCGGCGGACCGCGAACTCCTCGCCCTCGAAACCGCGGGCTTCTCGGCGCGCCAATTGTCGCGTCCGGGATTGCTCTTCGCCTTTCTCGCCACACTGATCTCTCTCGCGCTCACAGTCATCGCGTCCCCCGCTGCCCAGCGAAACGTGCGCGATCTGATGATCGAACTCTCCCAGGAAAAACCCGGACTCGCCCTTCGAGAGGGCCTCGCCACGAGCCTCGGCGGTTGGCGCATCGAAGCCCGCGAAGTCGAGGACGAGGGCGCCCGACTCGCTGGCATCCTCCTTTACATGCCAACGTTAGGCGAGACTCTTTTCTCTCAGCGTGGCGCGGTCCGCACCGACGAAGACGGCGTAAAGAGCCTCGTGCTGGAAGACGGCCTCGTCCTCTCGAACGGAACCGAGCGGGCTTCGCTGCTTCGTTTCGAGCAGATGGAGACGCTGATCCCGGCCATCGAAGAGGAGACGGACGTACCCGTCGATCCGCTCACGACGCTCCCCATGTCTGAAGTCCTCGAGGCCGCGCGCGGGACCGAAAACCCTTCCGCGGCACGCTGGGCCCAAATCGAAGCCCACCGTCGCATCGCCCTCGGCGCCGCTGCCTTCCCCTTCGGCCTCCTCGCCATGGGTCTCGCGTTAGGCCGCCGCGACCTCTCGCGATCCGGGGGGACGGTCATGGGTCTCGCCGGCGCGATCGCCTACTACGCGCTCTTCCAGTTCGCCGAAGGCATGCTGCGCAATGAGAACACCCCCGTCGGCCCCGTCGTCTGGATTCCGAACATGGTGCTGATCGTAGTCGCCATCGTGCTGATCTTCCGCGCGGGACGGCACGCCTCGGAATCCGACCGGAGCGGCGGGGCGTTGCCCGGGTCCGGCCTCATCGCGAAGGTACGCGGCGCACGAAACAAGCTCCGCATGAAGCGCTTTGCGCTGCCCCGATACGTCGCCGTGCAATTCGTTCGCATGGTAGCGATGTGCGCCGTCGGACTCGTCTTTGCTTATCTCGTGATCGACGTCTTCGACAATCTTAAATGGTTCAACCAGTACGGATCGACAGCGGATGAGATCGCGCGTTATTACGGCGCGCGGCTACCGGTCCTGATCAGTCGCGTGATTCCGATGGCGCTGCTGATCGCGGTCGCCTTGACGATCAGCCTGCTCGGTCAGAACGGAGAGCTGCTCGGCATGCGCGCCTGCGGCATTCCCGTCTTCCGCGTCCTCGCCCCGGTTTGGCTCCTCTGCTTCCTCGCCGTCCCCGCCTATCACCTCTTCTCGAACGAAGTCGTTCCCCGCGCAACAGAAGAGGCCAGCCGCGTGAAGCGCGAGGAGATCAAGAATCAGAGTTCGGGCCCGGTTCTCCAGCGCGAACGCGTCTGGTACCGCGTCGGCACGCGCATCTTCGAGATGGAGCGACTCGATCTCTTTACGGGCCGCGCCAGTAACGTGACGCTCTACGACCTCGGCGCGGACGGCCTTCCGCTCCGCCGCACGGACGCGGAGCAAGCGCGCAGCGTGAGCGCCCAGGGACTCTGGCTCCTCGACGATTCGCGTACGGTCGAGTTGACCGAGGAAGGGCGCCTGCGACGACCGGACGCGGTGCCGCGGCTCGCGGAATTCGGCGAGGAGACACCGAGCGAAATCGAAACGGCGCACATGACCCCCGCGGACCTTCGCCTGGCGCTTGAAGATCCGGACCTCGAGCCGCCGATCGTCTCCGCCTACCGAACCGACCTGCAGATGAAGATCGCAGCCCCCCTCGCCTGTCTTCTCCTTCCGTTGATCGCGCTCTTCTTCGCAGCGACGGGCCCGCCCTTCCCACGCCCGGTCCATACGCTGATCGCCTGCGCGATCATCGCCGTCACCCACGCGCTCGCGACAAGCTTCGCGGGCTCGATGGGCTATGGCGGGACACTCGATCCGGTCATCGCGGGCTGGGCGCCTTCGATGCTCTTCGGTGGGGTCGCCGCGGGGATGGGCTTCCGTCTTCGCCGAAAGCTCAGTCGGTCCGGCTAGAACGCGCACGATCGCGACTCGTTGGGGTAGATTGGGGGAATTCGGAAGGCGATCGGTGAGCGAGCCGATGCTGGGGACACGATTGGCGGATCAGGCTTCGACAGACAGAGAGTGGACGGAAGATTCCGAGACGCCCCCTGCGACGGGTGCATCCGAGGGTCGACTGACGTGGCTCTTGATGGGCAATCGTGCCGGCGACAACTCCCAAGTACTGGGGTTGGGCGAAGCCCTGGGCTGGCCCCTCGTCGAAAAGCATTTCGAGTTCCCGCCCTACGAAAAATTCGTCAACCTGCCTTGGGGTGCTCACCTCATGGGCATCGTCAAACACCGCTCAACGCCCCTCGAAGCCCCATGGCCGGACGTCGTCATCTCCGCGGGCCGCAAGAACGAACCGATCGCTCGGTGGGTCCGCAAGCAGGCGATGAAGGAAGCCGGGAAAAAGGTTCGCTTGATTCACGTCGGACGCCCCTGGGCTTCGCCGCCGAATTGGGACCTGATCATCACGACGCCGCAGTACCGGCTCCCCCAGGACCCGAACATCCTGCATAACGACACGCCGCTTCATCGCGTGACGCGCAAGCGACTCGACGAAGCCGCCGATCTGTGGGCCGAACGAACGGCGCATCTTCCGAAGCCACTGATCGCGGTTCTGTGCGGGGGCAACTCCGGGCCCTACCCCTTCGACCGGGCTTCGGGCGAACGACTCGCCGCTGCGGCCGACGCGCTCGCCGCCGAATTCGGTGGGTCCCTGCTCGTGACGACCAGTAAGCGGACCCTCGATGAAACGACGGAAGCCCTCTTCGCGGGAATCAAGTCACCCTCGATCCTCTACGACTGGAAGCCGGACGATCCCGACAACCCCTTCTTCGCGTTTCTGGGTCTCGCGGACCGCGTGATCGTCACGGCAGACAGCGTTTCGATGATGGCCGAGGCTTGTGAGACGGATCGGCCGGTCTATCTCTACGACACGGGCGAGGGCATGACCTCGATGAAGGAGAATCCCTGGCTCGACGGGGAGGCAAGTGCGCTCTCAGGCAGTCATGCCGAGGCGGGGGACGCCAAGCTGGGACTCAGCCGATGGCACCTCAAGGCGCACATCTATCGACTGACGATGCGCATGGGACCGCAAAGGCTCACCCGCGATATCCGCATCGTCCAGCAGCTGCTGATCGATTCAAAGCGCGCGACCTGGCTCGGCGACGGCCATCCGGAGGCCTCTGCGCCGCCTCTGCAGGACATGGCCCGCGCGGTCGCCCGCGTGAAGGCACTCTTCGCCTAAAAGCACTCTTCGACTAGCGGTTAGGCCGCCAGGCGATCCACCCGGTCGAGCACTTCGAACGCGTCGTGTCGGACATGGTTCTTCGACATCTCGCCGCGAATGAAGTCTTCCGAGACAATGCTCTTCTCGACGCATTCGCGAAGCAAGCCGAAGAAGAAGGCTTCCTGCTTGCTGTCCGGATGGGACTTGTAGTCGGGCACGAACGCATAATCGCCAAAGAGCTTGCGGCGCGCGCGCATGATCCATCGCAGCGGCGGAAAGAACTTGAACTTGTCCGCGGGGATATAATCCGCGGGCAGGCCACTCTTCCAGGGCTGCGTGCGCCGCTTTGTGTTGTGGATCAGCTTGGTCTTCTCCGTCAACCGATCAAAATCGTTCCACTCGTGCTCGAAGAGACCGATCTTCGATCGATCCTCCTTCTTGAGCCCGATCCAGTCCTGATAGTCGAGGGTCCGTTCGAAGAGTTGGTCGAATTGCTCGCGCACCTTCCAATGAGTGAGTTGCGCGCAGTCAAGCAACATCACACTCGTCGCCAGAATCCCTTCGTAGCCCTTCGACCCGGAGCGGGGGCGACACACGATTTTGTTGCCCTCCATGTCGCGGGAGAGCAGCTCCATCACATCACCCGCAGCAAACACATCGGGATCCGTAATCACGGCGCGCCCCTGGTACCCCATCAACTCGGGCGGCGCGAAACGCAGCGGCGTGAAGGACTGCAGGTCATCGTTTCGCCAAACCCGAGAAGCACCATCGCGCAGATATTCGCGGCCTTCGTAGGCCTGGAAAAAGTCGTAGTCCTTGTGCTCGATCAGATGAACATCGAACTCGTCGGGGTTCGCCGCGTTTCGCTTCATCGAGTACTGGGAAACGATCGCGCCGAGCATCTGTCGATGATTCGTATGGATAAAGACGTTCGGGCGACTCGAGTCGATCGATGTCATCGTGAATCCTCCTCGACTCTGCGGCGCGCACCGGCGGCCACCGCCAGAATCGCCGCAGAATCTATCACAGGCCGGAATCCGCACGGAATAGGTCCGAACGACACTGGGAATCCGGGCTGCACTCCGTGGTACCCGCACAGACCTCGTGGTTCCGCCTCGCGGGGGCGACGCCTACGAGACGCCAAGCAGTCCGCGAATTCGCGTAGCGACGCGGTCGAGCGCGTCATCCGCATAGGGCTCTGGCTGAATCACCGGATCCAAGAGCCAACTCGCGAGGCGCTCCGCCACAAGCAGCCGCGAAATCGCCGTGAGATCCCGGGAATGCACGGGGCGCCCGAGCGCCGCCGCCAGCCGAGCCGCCAGCCCACCCGCCGGAATCGCGTCGTCCTGCGGCGATAGGCGGCGCAACAGACCGAGTCGCGTCAGCACCCCTTCAAAACCCGCCCCCTCCCGCTCGAGGGGAAAGAGTGAGAGGGGACGACCGAGCCGCGCGACCTCGACCATCATCGAGAGGCTGTCCGTCGTCACCACGAAATGATCCGCCAGCGCAAGCAGACCCTGATAGGGATTCTCGTTCGCGGGGGTCGCCGCGTCGTAGAGATAGAGCTGTTCGTTGGGCGATTTCTCGTTGCCCAGAAAATCGTTGACCGCCGGCGGGGTGCGCCGGCTCGTCACGATATAGAGCGAGCCTCGACGCTGGTCGACGGTCTTGCGCGTCTCGTCGAGAAGTCGGCGCGTCGTCTCGACATCAAGACGCAGCCCCCCGGTCGGTCCGCCCACAAAGAGTGCTGAAAGCGGGCGCGGAAGCAGCGTCAAGCGCCCGACCCAAGCCTTCTTCGTCTCAGCGAGCGCGTCCTTGTCGACGTTCATCAAGGGCAGATCGTGCCGCGCCACGTTAGGCGCATCGGGCAAAACATAGTGACGCGCGACCACGATCAAATCGAAGTCCTGCATCCGGCCCCGGGGCTTGCCCACGACGACGAGCCGCGTTCGCCCCCCCGATATCTGCTTGAGATGAAGCGCGACGCTCGCGAGCCGACGTCCCGCGGTCATGACGAGATCCGGCCAGGGCTCGTCGAGGGAATCGGATCGATCGAGATCGAGATGATCGATCGATGCCGCCACGGGCGGTTTTCCGTCCACCCATTCGGGCTTCATCACCATGTTCTTCTCGGTGAAGGGAAGCCCGACGGCCGTCGCGAGGTTGCGAACCTGCGCGTTGTCTCCGCGTTTTTCGCCGAGCAGCAGCCAAATACGCGGCGCGGCGCCGGAGGGCGGCGCGGGATCGGGATCGGGATCGGATGGCTGATCGATGTCGGTCATTCGCGGCCGAAAATACCAGTTCGATCGCCTTTGAGCCCGACAAGCCCAGCAAGCGGATGGCGGAGCGTAAACTATGCTCGCCGACCGCAGCCGCAACCACGACCGAGGCCCCATGACCGAAGCCCTCCCGGAAGTCCAGTTCACAGAAGACGCCCTCCTCGACACCGCCCGCGAACGCGCGGGACTCGACGATTTCGGGGACTCCCTCTTCCTCGACCCGATGCGACGCCTACTTGCGAGCCTTGAGAACGAAGCGGGCCTCAACCCCGTCGGTCGCGTCACGATGTTCGAGCGCATCGTGGGCAGCCTCGTCGGTCGCCTCTCCGCGCAGGACTACTTCGTCCGTCATCCCGAGATCCTCGATGAGGAAATCGTCGCGCCGACTGTGATCGTCGGCCTCGCGCGAACCGGAAGCACGATGATGCATCGATTGCTCGGCGCCGACCCCGCGGTCTACGCGGTCAAGTGGTGGGAGTGCCGCGCGCCGTCGCCCTACCCGGGCTCCGCCTGGCGAACGGAGGATCCGCGCATCCCCGATGCCTACGCGGAAGTCGAAGCGATTCTCGAGGCAGCGCCGGAGCTCGCATCGATCCATCCCTGGGATCCGGAAGGACCCGACGAAGAGATCATGCTCCTTGAGCATGCCTTCCTCTCGGGCGTTCCCGACGCGTTCTGCAACGTTCCGAGCTATCGCCGCTTCGTGATCGAGAGTGACCTGCGAGACGGTTATGCCTACATGAAGCGGATGCTTCAGTTCTTGCAATGGCAGAAGAAGGAGGCGGGACACCCCGCGGAGCGATGGGTCCTAAAGGCGCCCTTCCATGTCGGGCGCATTCCGCAGATCTTCGAGGCGTTTCCCGACGCGACGATCGTGCAGACCCATCGCGACCCGATCGAAACGACCCCTTCGATCGCGAGCCTCTACTGCTCGACCTGGCGCACAACCACCGATGACGTCGACCCGCTGCTCGTCGGAGAGCAATGCCTCGAACTCTGGAGTTGGGGCATCGGCAAATGCATGGCGGACCGAGCCAATGGCTTCGAAGACCGCTTCATCGACGTCCTTTATGAGGACACGCGCAAGGACGCCATGAAGTCGATCGAATCCATCTACGAGCAGATGGGGCGCCCCTTTACGGATGAGGCGCGGGCAGCGATGTCGAGGTGGGGAGACGAGAATCGCCGCGACAAGCGCGCGACCCATCAGTACACCCTCGAAGAGTTCGGCTACACCCGCGAGAAGATCTGTGAAGCCTTCGCGGGCTATCGCGAGCGGTTCATCGTGGGCAAGGCCGAAGCGAAGGCCTAACGCCTCGCCGCGCAGGTCTCAGACCGTCGCACGCGGATCGCGACGCGACAGTTCGGCGAGAACAGCACGGGCATCGTCGAACGCGCCCCGCTTCCCCTCACCATCGAAGTAGCCGAGCGCACCCAATCCCGCAGCCGGGACCACCGAGAGCCAAGCCGCGGAGGTGACGACCCCACGCAGAAAGCGACGGCGATCGACTTCGGGTGCACGGCGGACAGCGACCGCCGCCGCGGCCACCGTCGCGAGCGTCCCGGCGCTCGAGAGATGAAACGTGCGGCGGCGGCTCGCTTCGGCGTCGCCTAACGCGAGGAGTTCCTCCGCCAGCGCGAGGGCTCGCGGATCCGGGGGCGATGCGCTCGATGCGGCGACGGGCTGCACGACGGGCATCATTGAAAGGGTCGCGCGAAATCCGAAATGGTCGGAGAGAGATCGGTCGATGTCCCGAATTCGGGCGGTCTCCGCGAAGAGCAGCCGCGCCTCGGAAGGTCGCCAAGTGATATCGGATCCCGGGCGCACAAAGAGAAAGTCGATCCGCTTGTCTTCCGCGGTTCGATGACGCTTGTAGTAGTTGGTTTTGGAAAGCGTCGGATGTTCGCTGCCACCGCCGAGCTCGGATGCGCCGGAGAGCCCTGCGAACACCGCGTATTCGAGGTCCTCGTCCGAACAGTTGAAGTCGCCGCCGATCACGACCGTGCCTTCGGTCTGGGAGAGATGCCGCAACACCTGAAGCAATTGCGCGACGCGAACGGCGCTATTCAGGCGCGGGCGCGAACGCCGGTAGCGAGCATGAAGATGAGTGTTCAGGAGCGTGATCCTGCGGGCTTCGTCACCGGGTTCCCCGTCGATCACGACCGACTGGAATCCCTTGCCGCCGAGAAATTCGCCGGAGGCAATGCGTTCTGGATCACCGCGGAATCCGAAACGTTCGAAATGCGCCTCAACGATTGGTCGGCGCGAGAGCGTCATCAGACCGCCGTTCGCGCCCGGCGGGTCGGCCACAAAGAATCCCGCGCGACGCGCTCCTTCGGCCAGGGTCGTTCGGACTTCCTCGGTCCAGGCTTCCTGGATCATCAGTACGTCGAGATCGGACGCCTCGAGCCGGCGAGCAATCTCCCGCATGCGAGACGACACATCGTCCCCGAAGCCGAAGGTTTCGGGGAGTCCCCAGACGTTGAATGTGCCGAGACGGAGGGACGACAATGGATCCTCTCGACTGCGCCGTCGCTCACGGAATGCAGCCGTAACCCTGGAAAAGGGATGCAAATTCGAGACCGCACACCACGGCCGAAGGGACGCTCCCCTTTTCTTCGAGACACCGCGGGGACCTGCTTCGTGCCCTGCCGCCGGCCTGCACACGCGCGGGGGGCCTGGAACGGCGCGCGCATGGGAAACGCCTGTCCGTTTATCGCCACTTTCGTTCCGTCATGAACGAGCAGTGGTGCTGCCAACGCGGCGCGGCGTTATGAACGAGCGACGGCGCTCGCGTCGCGATCGATCAGCCCGCGTTCGCGGCTTCCATGAAATACCAGCCCCAAGGAAGCACGATCGTATAGAGCGCGATTCCAGCGAGGGACCAAGGAAGCTGCGACGAGGAGAAAGCAGCGGGGGATTCGAGACCGGTATGCGCTACGCCAATCCGGTTTCCGACGAACCCGAGAGCCGCACCGGCGGCGATCGGAACCATCCCCACAAAAAGCAGCGGGAGCCACATCTCGCGTTGATAGAGCGGAAGGATCGCGAGACAGGGCGCCAGCAAGAGCGCTCCGGGGAGCGTCATGCCGTGGCGCAGCATCCAGACCGGCGCGAGCAGACACGCGCCCAGGTTGAATCCTTTGCGCGGATCCTCGAGGGCGGCGGAGGCCGTACGGGCGTGGGCTTCGGCGAACTCGGTTCGGCGATGTGCCAGAACAGCCCAATAGAGTCCAAGCACTCCGAGGGTGATCGTGTAGGCGGCGATGGCGTAGACCAATGAACGACTCCGTGTGCGTCCCGGGCGGGCGCGGCGAGAGCTTATCACGCTCCTCGGATTTACCGCTCGACGGTCAAGCCCCCTGCGTCTCGCGCCGGCAGGCGCCGCAAGCGAGTTCGTTCACTCGGCGGAGGAATCGACCTCGCGCGCAGACGGAGGCGGAGGCGCTGCGACGCCGACCAGGTCCGCTGAGGTGTCGCGCTCCGCGATCAAACGATGCAATCGCTGTACGGCCTCTACGGCCTGCCCCTTCATCAATCGGTCGCCGACAGCAGTCGGCAGCGAGCCGCCGACTTCCGCTCGAGAGACGTAGATCGCCTCGGTCCCACCGCTCGGCGCAGGCCGGAACTCCCAATAGCCTTCGGACGCAAGCCGCAGCACATCCTCCGCGGGCTCGGGCAGATTCTCGTTCTCGTCGCGCCAGAGCACGCGATGGATCCCGGTCTCGGCGTCGCGGCGATGGTCGATGCGAACCGCCAGCTCCCGGTCCGCGAACATGAAGGGAAGGTCGATAAAGGTATGAACGAGCGCCCCATTCGGGGTCCGCTCAAGGAGCTTGCGCGTCTCACCCGAGGTCGTCGCCCCCTCTTCCGACATGGAAGCCATCAAAGTCCGCGCCGCGACCGCGGGCGGAGCTTCGAGCTGGGCATCCACGCGAAACGCGGGCCGACCGGGTGTCTGCTCAGCTTCGACGTAGACGGTCCATTCAAACCCGTCGTCGCTCCGGGTCGATGCCTTCTCCCAGGCCACATCGAGGGACTCGGCGAAAGCCGGTGCCACGCCCGACACCCCGTAACCCAGCAAAAGCGACACGGTCATGAGACCGATCGCCCCTCGGATGACATTCTTGCTCAAAAGGACATTCCGCATATTCAACTCCGTCCCCGGCATTTGCCGAGGCGAGAAGTTAGCTTCTTCGTGCTCGGGAGCGAATCGCTCGCGCATTCAGGACGGGAGGTCCATCAATGTCGGAAGATCAGGGACGCGGGGCGGGGTCGCGTGAGGCGATGTACGCGCTGGGGATGAAGCATGCGACGCTGGAAGGCGCGGGCGATCTCGAAGGGACGATGGCGACGCTGATCGATGAACCGGTCTACGAGTTCTGGCCGATGGGCAAGCGGATGACGGGGACAGCTCAGGTTCGCCGCTATTACGAGCATCTCATCAGCGACTTCATGCCGAGCCAGATCGGCTACGAGATGATCGCGGAGACCCTCTCTGAATCCGCGCTCTCGCAGGAATACATCATCGAGATCAACGGAGCCGATGGACCCGAGAAACATCGTGTCCTCGGGATCCTCTTCGCCGCCGACGATGGATCGGGCCTGATGGGCGGCGAACGCATCTGGGGTTCCGACGAATTCCTGCGACAAATGATCGGCCCGATCTGGGACGAACTCGAAACGATTTAGTTTCGAACGCCGACGCTTCGGTCAGACAGCGACCTGCTTCGGCACGGCGCGGGTGATCAAGCCGTAGGTGAGCAGCGGCACTTCGAGTGCCACTCCGAGGAACGCGAGGAAGAGCGCACCTCCGCGCGCGATGCGGGTCGCGAGATATTCGTCGGGCAGGCCGTAATAGAAAAAGGCCACCGCTGCGGCCGTCGCCACGAATCCGGAAACGGACATCACGACGAATTGCGCGACGCTATTGCCCTCGGGCTGAAAGCTGAAAAGAAAGCCCGAACCGAGATTCGTTCCGACGAGCACATTCGATCGCATGGCGACCGCGCCCAAGTAGTGGCTCCACTCATGGGCCAGATAGGCGCACGCAAAGAGCAGTAGACCCACGATCCAGCCACTGAAATCGGCCATCAAGCCGGTTCCCGCGGATCGGGCAGCCAACCCCCACCAGGCGAGGCCCGTGGCCCCAACGATCATCACGTCTCGAATCAGGAATCGAATCAACATGACGAACCTCTAGCACGACTCGGCCAAGATCGGACCCACGCAGAAGGGCGAACTGCGGACGCAGGTCTACAGCTCGCCTCTCCACGCGATGAATGCTTCTCCAGAGGACGCCTGAGCGTCTAGCGGGAAGCGCGGTCCATGTCTTGGGTGGTATGTGGTCGGGAGGGCCAGCGAGTTGCGCGTCGGAGGCTCGTTTCGTTCCGGGATACTCCGCCTAACATGACCACTTGTCGTGCATGTAAGCGGAGCGTCTCAGAAAGAGTGGCTCGGCGCGCAACCTGCGATTGGCAAGTGGCAGCCCACTCAGCCCACTCGCCCCACAAAGAGGGAACCCGACTAGCGGGCACCCGGAACGCGAAGCACGAGCGTTGAACCCTTGGTGGTCGCTTCGAGATTCGACCATTCCGCGAGCAGTCGGCAGCGCGTAACTTGTGCGCTTCCCGGCGAACCCATCTTGATCTTGAGCTCACCCTTGGCGCTGCTGTTTAGGCGGTCGATGACCGCGGACCAGTCTCTGACTTTCCTCATGATATAACCTAACGATTGTATTGTGATTAACGGACGCTTATGAAGCAGAATAGCTTTTAGCACGCTTTCGACACATGTTCAGTCCAGATTCTTCGGACTTTGTTTCAACTAGCGTCGGGCTGTTCATCGGCGGCGAGGTTAGGCGGATCGGAAGCAAAGTGATCTCGGTCACTCTGCAGCTAAGCGTTGCAGCTCTCGGTACGCCTAGCGCCATCGCAAATGAGAATCGTGCGACAGATGTCCAATAGTGAGGCGCGATTTCCCACATATGGGTACGGGTGAGCCCGAATCGGCCCGATCTGGTCGCAGGAAATAACGGGCCGTCAAAAAGGAAACGAGCTCGGCTGATAGGCCGAACCCGTTTCGTTCGCGCTTCGCATTAGGCGACTAGGTCATACTGAATACGGGGGCTAGCTGGACGTGCCCTTCTCGTTCTCGGGGAGATAGGTCTGGAACATCTCTCCGATCTCGGCCTCGTTGTGATGGGGCACCTTGTAGAACGTTCGAATCGAGAGGTCTCCGTTTTCTTCAAAGCAATACGTCTCGATCGACAATCCGATCTGCTCTCGTCCATCGGACGTAAAATGGTTCTCGAGCAGCCACGCGACTTCGTTGTCACAAACGAAAAGCGAACCTGGCACAATCCGAAAGCGCACGTTCGGCTGGAAGAGGTCCCAGGAATCCGCGCAGCAATGGTCGAATCCGACCTTCTCGGGCGTTCCGACGGGATCGAGCATACGGACGTTTCCCGGCGCAACCGCCTTGTAGTTGTCGATCCAGGCCTGTTTGTCGCCCGCGTTCCACAGCTTCGGGTAGTTCTCGGCCCAGTTCTTGAGCGCTTCAAAAGTCGGCTTCGGCATCATCTCTCCAGTTCATCCCGTTAGGGCGGGTCTTGGATTGTACGGATTCGACAGCTTCCCGCCGCAGCTCCTTTTCGGCGCCGCCGCGGGGAATCAGCGCCGCCGCCGGGAAATCAAAGTCGGCGCGTCATGAAGTAGGTCGCGGGATCGCCCAACTCGAACCCGAAGCGCTCATAAAGTCGAGTCGCTGACTCGTTCGTGGACACGACCTCAAGAGTGATCTTCGCCGCGTTCTTTTCCCGTGCGCGTCGCTCAAGCTCCTCGAGAAGCGCGGTCCCCACACCCCGCCCCTGGGCTTCCGGCAGGACCGAGAAATCATGAAGGTTCACCGAAGGGCGACCGGCGAAGGTGGAGAAGCTGAAAACGCAGACCGCAGCGCCCACGATCTTCTCGTCGATCCGGCCGAACAGAACGAAGGCCATCGGATGTTCGCGAAGACCTCGCCCCAGGTTCTCGCGGGCAAGATTTCCGAGAGGGGCGTTCTGCCCACCCGGCCCGCGCGCGTACGCGTCGAGGATCTCAAAGAGGATGTCGACCTGGGCATCGTCGTCGAGGTCCGCCTCGATGACATCGATGCTCGCCTGAGGGGAAGACGTCATCCGGGCACTCCACAGCCCCGCCCGTCGATCGGGCGGCACCGCCTGCTAGGCGTCTGCGTCGCCGCTGTAGATGTCGAAGGCGATCACGAGGCCGCGTTCGGACAGCGCCTGCGAGATTCGCGGCGACAGCTCAAGACCTTCGTTGTAGCGGTCCAGAAAGAGGCTGCAGTGAACCGTGGCTGTAAACCGCGCGAGCAAGCTGTCCCATTCGTCGCTGTCGTTGGTCAGCGTCCCGAGCATCGACTCGATGTGCTCTTCGAGCTCGGCCTTCTCGGAGAGGCCGCTATCCAGGATCCAGGCACCCGTCGGCTCGACCTGGTCGCCGCCGGCCTTGCCGGCGATCGGATCACCCTTGCGATGCATGCGGGTCGGCGGTCTACCGAGGAGCGCAGAGACCTCCTCCGGCTCAAGGCTATCGCCCAGAACCCGAAGCGAAGCTCTTACTCGTCCGATCGCGGCCATGAATCGTTCCTCCGAGTCGAATCATTTGGCCGATGAGCCTATCACAGCCCGCCGATCCGCCTGCATTCCGCCCTATTGCATCACGCAATCGGAAAAACACGCTTCGCCGATTTCGAGCGTCCCCGCCTGAGAGAGGCAGTCGAGCAGACATTCATCGAGGCGCGAGAGATTCTTGCATCGATCGCCCTTCCACTCGTCGTAGTCGTATCCCGACTGCTCGTGTCGGGTATCGACGACCCGGTTGCAGAGCATCATCTTCCGGCCGACGGTGAAGTCGTTGTGCTCGGTATGAGGCGCCGCCACGCTGCCGGCGAGTTTCGCCCCGACCCAGAAGATCATGAAGGCGGCCCCGATCGCCGCTACGAATGCTCCGATGAATCGCATGATCGACTAACAGCCCTCGATTTCGAAGGCCTGACGGAGAATTGTCCGCCCGTCCGTCGTGACTCGGATGATGAATTCGTATTGGCCCGAGATCCGTTCTTCGGGCTCAGCGAGCTCCCAGAGCGCCCGCCCAGAAATCGACGGCTCACGAGCGGGGAGCTGGGGGTTCGGAAGCCTCGCCGCCGTTTCGGTTCCCCACAATTTCTTCGACGGCACGCTCAATTCGGGATGTCGCCAGCGGAACTCTACGGGAATCACGCCTCGGCGCCCCTCCCCCACGTCGACCCGGTAGTCGACCCCAAAAACGACGCCGGGCTCGCACCCGATCTGACTCGTCGCCTCGATCAGCACAGGCGCGCCCGACTGAATTTCATAACGCCCGAACGAAATCACCGATGCGGAGACCTCCGCAGGATCGATCGGATCCGCGCAGGCCGACGCGAGGAGTGCGAAGAACACAAAGCCGAGGAGCATCGAGACGGGGCGCCAATTCATACGGAGCGCTCGAACCAGGCCACGTCCCAATAGCGCCCGAACTTGAACCCCACTTCGCTGTACGTCCCAACGCGCTTGAAGCCGAGCTTCTGATGAAGCGCTTCGCTCGGCTCGTTGGGAACGGTGACGCCGGCGTAGGCCCGATGAACGAGTGGGGCCGCTTCGAGGGCCGTCAGGAGGTGCGCGTAGAGGTCGCTGCCCAGACCTTTCGAGACGCACTCCGGGGCGAGATAGATCGAGGTCTCGACGGATCGGTCGTAGGCTGCCTTCACACGAAACGCGCGACTGGATGCGTATCCCTCGACGCGATCATCCGCGTCGGTGACGACGAAGAGTCGATGTCGCGTGGCTGGATCGAAGGCGTCGAACCAGACGCGCCGCGTCTCGAGGCTCTGGGGCTCGAGATCAAAGGTGATCGGCGTGTGCTCGATGTAGTGATTGTAGATTTCGAGCAAGCGGGGCAGATCCGCTTCGCGGGCATCCCGTATGCGCATCGCTCGTTCCCTCATCTTCGTGGATCGAATCTAAAATTTCTCGCTGCCGCGCTCACGATGCGCGTCCGGAAAATCGCGATAGAGCGCAAACTGAACCCGAGCCGCGTGCTGATTGACGCCGTGATGCAAGGCTTCGACCGGACCGTCGCGACGGGACACGACGCCGAACGCGCGATCGAGTTGCGCGAGGTCCTCGACCTCGATCACGATATGAAACTCCCCGAGCTCCCGCGGACCCAACCCGAGTTTTCGGCGCGTTAGGCGCGAACTCGCGATGCGCCCTTCTTCC
>Ga0316208_1000589_pt1 | contig 41764 bp, 33 predicted proteins | sample 3monopyrite_MG_FD_204944 | JGI IMG/M metagenome (GOLD analysis project Ga0316208, IMG submission 204944) | Microbial mat bacterial communities from mineral coupon in-situ incubated in ocean water Damariscotta River, Maine, United States -... | ecosystem: Environmental > Aquatic > Marine >...
CCTCAAGTGACTTGAGCTATCAGAAACAGGAGCCGTATACGAGACCCGTACGTACGGTTCTGTGAGAGGGCTGAGTCTCGGCTCGCTACCGGGACTCACCCTACTCGACGTTTGAACGTGTAGTTCATGACGAACTTCCAGTGCCTGCGGTTCTGGCGTTTTTGCGGTGGATCCGTCGCAGCCTGAGCTCCAGTCCTCAAATCAGAGAATGGCGGTGCACCGACCTCTCACAGACGTAGGTTTAGTTTCCAACTGCAGAAAGCGAAGGGCCCTGGGAATAATCTGCATTGATCGTGCCTTGCACCTCAATTCCGTCGGGACTTCACATGCACCGAGATTCTGCACTCCCTCGCTGGGGCATTGTATTCCTGTCGGGATGCGCAATTGCTGCCGGCTCTGCCGCTCTCGAATACGTCTTCCTGATTGGCATCGACGCCTGGCTGGCGGCCATTCTCGCCACGACTGTTGCGACTGCGATTTTAATCGCTGCGGCATCGTCATCGAGAAACGCAGTGGTTCGCCCACACCCGAACGTGGAGGCCGACGAGCTGGACGGCAGCACATAATGCTCTGCCGAAACCAGCGATGACATCGAAGCAAGTAATCTGTCTCCGGACTCTCAAACCGTCCTTGCAGAGATCGAGAGTTCCGTCGAACCAGTTCACCGGCATTCGCAAGCTCGAACGGACTTCATCGCGAATATGAGTCACGAACTTCGGACACCGTTGAATTCGATCATCGGCTTCGCTGAAGTTCTGCAGGAGCCGGTCTTCGGGGAACTGACCGACGATCAGCAGTCGTACGTCACTTCGCCGTCAAAGTCCAGTTCGCCCTCAAGCGGATCGTCCAGTTCAACGCTGTCGCCAGCGTAGGAATTTTCTTCAAGCTGATCGATCCGCCCCTTGAGCGTCGCCATTTCCCTCATCAACGCATCGACCCGCTGAGCCTCGATGACGACGAAGATGCTCCACCGACTCACGTGCTGGCGAGACGCTGGTTCGAGAACTTTCAAATGTCGGGTTTCGCAGCGTTCGACCTTCTCTCCACCGGAAAGGATGGCAAGAACGCTGAAGGCGGGTTCATCGTCAAAGAGACGACGATCTGGATTGAGCCTCAAGTCTGGGATGACATTTCGGTCTTCTTCGAACTGCAGGTAAACCGCCTGGCCAAAGACGATTCACTTGCCGCGCGAACCGGCGAAGTTCACGTTCATTTCCGAGACGTCTGGAAATCGGAATGTGGCGACAAACTCGGCATTAAGGTCGGCCGCATCGATATTCCATTCGGTGAGGAATACCTCTGGCAGGACTCGATCGATAATCCGTTGATTACTCAGTCGGCAGCCTACCCCTACGGATTCGACGAAGGCGTACTGCTTTACGGGTCGACCGCTGCTGGCCTCGGCTGGCTGTTGGCAGTCACCGACGGAACGGACGAACGCAGCATCGAAGACGAGTGGACAAAGCGGTCAACGTGAAGTTTTACGGTTCACCGTCTGAGAACGTTTACCTCAGCACCAGCTTCATGCGAAATGGCCGAGCGGCGAAGAGCGCCTTCGAGTTCGGAGGCAGTCATTTCCAACCGGTCGGAGCGTCGCACCCGTCAACACTCGGCATCAGCCCGTCATCTCTCGTCGACGCGTTGCTGTACGAAGTCGACGCGAAACTGTCGTGCGACAACGGTGCGTACATCGCAATGTCGTTCGGTCAGGCGTTTCAGGACGACAGCGTTAACGCGTTCGATCGAAAGTTTCTGTGGACTCATTCGAGGCTTTGCACCCTCTGAGCGAAAAGACGTACGTCGTCGCCCGCTTCAGCGACATCGGCACCTATGACTCCGGCGAAGGCTACCACTTCGACGGAAAGATCACGGTCGGCGGCAATTCAGCATTCGGATACGACGCCAAGCGATTTCAACGTCTGTCCGTCGGCCTCGGATGGACTCCGAATCCGCGAACCGTGATCAAAGCTGAGGTCGGTAGCGACTGGTATGACGTCATCGATGCGTCCGCCTTCACACCGCGAGACGACGATCGCTGGCTGGCGGGAATGGAAGTCGTGCTCGCTTTCTAACCCCCAAACGGCCCCACGTCTCACTGGCAAACTATTCGCGGCCGTTAGCAATCGGCCGCCTTCTTCGAACGGACTGGATGGAACTCATGAATGCTCGATTCATGACGGCAAAGATCTGGAGATCGATCCTGATTGCAGCCACACTGCTGCTGGCAGGTTCGGATGCCCTGATCGCTGAAGATTCTGGATGCCTTCCATGAAGGAATTTGCGGGCGGTTTTCAGCATCTTGAACGGGACTGGAAGGCGAACGATCTTTCAAAAGTCGCCGAGCATGCGACGAAGATCAGTCGCCAGAGTCGGCTCCTTGGCCAGTTGCAGAACTCGGTCCCGGCAGAGCAACGGCCATCATTCGCGTCGCATTTAAACACGTTACACAGTCTGAGCAATCAACTTGCCGAGAGTGCGACCACCGGCGACGCTCGTTTTACCGAATGGTATGTCAACGAAATCCGCAGCACGTGCGTGTCCTGCCATGCCGGATTTCGAGACCTCAATAATCTGGCTGGCTTCTACCTGGCAAAGGGCAACACGGTCATCGCCGACGTCAGCGTTTACTCGGCCGATGGGCAGTCCAAAGGCGACAACTCCGGCTCGGTCGTCTTCATCGATGGACTTGTCAGAGCGGCACAGAAAGGACAGCCGCACCCGATTGTCTCGCAACAGACCCGGCAGTTCTCTCCGCGAGTTCTTCCGATTGCCCGAAACACGACCGTCGATTTCCCGAACGATGATTCGATTCTGCACAACGTCTTCTCTTTGTCGAAAACTCGCCGATTCGATCTGGACGTTTATCAGCCAGGCAAGTCGAAGTCGGTTAAGTTCAGCAAGCCGGGACTCGTCCGCCTTTACTGCAACATTCACCCGGAAATGAACTGTTCGATTCTGGTTCTGAATAATCCTTTTTTTTCGACAACTGATCACACCGGTCGATGCATCATCTCTGGAATTCCTGACGGCACCTTCAGCGTGCGGACCTGGCAGGAACTTGGCGGCGAAGCTCGGCAGCGAGTGACCTTGTCTGGTTCGAGCGTCGTGCAGTTGCCCATGAAGGTTCAGGAAGCCAGACGAAGCCTGGCCCATCGAAACAAGTACGGACTGCCGTACTCGAAGCAGGGCAAATACAAATGAAGTTTCGCAGTGTACGAGCCAAACTCTTCGTCGGGATGGGCACGGTCATCGCAGCCTTCGTACTGCTGTCTCTGCTGATCGTCACGCATGTTGCTGACGAGTTTGGCGCAGAAGAAATCGGCAGAAACTTGCGATTTGCCCGCGACGCCTTTCAGGGCTACATGCAGAGCAGCCAGCAACTGCTGCAGGATAAGGGACGCTCGCTGGCAGACGCGCCTTATCTGAAAGCAACACTTTCGATCGAAGACCATGATCACCCAACCGCGTTCTACCTCGCTTCGCAACTCACCGAAGTCGGTCAAACGGATCTGCTCCTGCTGGTGGATTTCGAAGGAAATCTTTTAGCCGACGCGGCCGCAGAAGACAGAACCGGTGGCAGCCTGCTCGACCATCCACTCACCGAACGTTCTCTGGAAGGCGAAGAAGGGTGCGCGTTCTGGTCGTACCACGAAGAGGAATTCCTGGTCACTGCGTCGCCGGTGGCTGTTGGCGAATCTTTGCTGGGAGTGCTGATTCTGGGACAGAGAATTGAGCAGGAGTTCGCCGACCACGTACGGCAAGCGACTGGACGAGACGTGCTGATCTGTTATCAGGAAAGGTGTCTGGCCGAGTCCTACTCGACTCAGTCAACTCCAAAAGAGTCCGAGACGCAGGCGGTCTTAAACGAACTACATGCTCGACATGCCGGCGCCGAGGATGTGGTCCGCCTCGAATTCCCTGACCATACAACGCTTTACTCAAGCCTGAAGCTCGGCGACGTTCGCATCGTACTTTCACGCCGGCTTGATGACTTTTCCGGACTGTCCCAACGCGCGGGAGGCTGGTTGCTGCTACTCGGTTGCGCGATCGTGATCGTGGCCGTTGGCGTTTGCCTGGGAATATCGAAGCGACTTTCGCAGCCGATCGCTGAATTGGTGCAGGCATCTGAGGAGATGGCCGCAGGAAACTTGTCGACCGAAGTCTCAGTCCGGGGCAATGACGAACTCGCCACTCTTTCGTCATCGTTCAACACAATGGCGAGACGTATCGAAACACTCGTCAGGGATGTCCAGGCCGCAGCCGACGTTGCACAGTCGGCGAGTCAGGCGAAAAGTAACTTCCTCGCAAACATCAGCCACGAACTTCGTACGCCGCTCAATGGGATTCTCGGTTTCAACAGCTTGCTGCTCGAACAGGCAGAAAGTAGCGGGAACGATGCATCTTCAAGTGAGCAACTGGAATGGCTCAGCACGATCGACAAGAGCAGCCAACGCCTGCTCGCGATTGTCGACGACATTCTCGACGTCGCCCGAATCGAAAAAGGGCATCTGGAAATCGAGCTGTCGCCCTGCAATTCTCGAACGATTCTTGATGACGTCATCGCAAAATTCGCACCGGCTGCCAGCGACAACGGCCTTAAGTTGACTCTGCAGGCAGACTCAAACCTCCCCGACATGATCTCCAGCGACGAGTTTCGACTGAGACAACTACTGTCGAACCTTGTCGAGAATGCCATCAAGTTCACAAAAGCGGGAGCAATCACAGTTGCTTCCTAAGTTGCTCACGACAGCCCGCAGCGAATCAGACTGAAAGTTATCGATACGGGAATCGGCATCCCCGAGGATCGCCGTCACGCAATCTTCGAGCCCTTTGTTCAAGCAGATGGATCCCTGACTCGCGAGTTCGGTGGCACCGGACTCGGTCTGACAATCAGTCGGCAAATCGCCGAGGCACTCGGTGGATCGCTTACCGTCTCAAGTGAAGTCGGCGACGGCAGCGTCTTCGTCTGCGACGTTGAAACCGGCCTCAATTCGAACGTCGACCAACAAGAAAAGATGCCAGAGCATCAGGAGACTCCACCCGAAACCGTTCTCGTTCCGGCGAGATGCCCGTAGAGTTTCACTCGATCGAAATTGAATCAGCTCCGCACGATGACTGTCCCCTCGAAGAAAACTGCCTTAAGGGGAACATCCTTGTCGTGGACAACGGCGACGCCAATCGTCGGCTCGTTTCGCTGATACTGAGAAAGTCGGGTGCGACCGTCGTGGAAGCGGTCAACGGGCAGGATGCGATCGACAGGTTCTCCGCCGAGCACTTCGATCTGGTCGTGATGGACATGCAAATGCCCGTCCTGGACGGCTATGAAGCGACGAAGGAGTTGAGACGTCGAAGCGCCAGCATTCCGATCATCGCCCTGACCGCTCACGCGATGAAAGGCGATCGCGAGAAGTGCGAAGCGGCAGGCTGTTCGGACTACCTGACCAGGCCCGTCACACCGCGAGACCTCGTCTCCGCTATCTCAAACGCGCTGGCTGGCTCACAAGATTCAGCCAGAGACACGACCGGAAGCGGCAGCTGACGCATGGCGAAAAACGTCCAGTAGGCACGGTCGTCTGCCAGGTGCGGTCTTGACCGATCGTCGCGTTCTAATCACCTCGTTCCTGGCGAAACTCGCTGCGAAGTTGCATCTCAAGGCGGGCGACGTCCGCAGCAAAGCGAGGCATGCTGGCGACGTTCCGAGTTTCAAGAGGATCTGATTTGTGGTCGTACAATTCTCGGCGTCCTGTCTCGTCGCCGTTCTTCGCATCCCAAACGACGAACCGGTAACGATCAGTTCGTAACGCTCGACCGGTGTACTTCCCGCCGTACCGTGCGTATTGAGAAAGTGCGAAGCCGCCGTCTGACGCTTCGGGGTCTCTGAGTGTCGATGCAAGACTTTCGCCTTCGAGATGGTCAGGACTGGCGACGCCTGACAGTTCGCAGATTGTGGAGTAGAGGTCGACCAGTTCGGCAATCGTTTTCGTTCGGCCAGCGTCGATGCCCGGCCCGGCGATGATCAACGGAACTCGTGTTGCAATCTCGAAGTTAGTCATCTTGCCCCACGCACTCTGCTCACCAAGATGCCAGCCGTGGTCGGAGCAAAAAACAATCAACGTGCTGTTCAGCTTGCCTGTTGCTTCCAGCTCGTCGAGCAGCTTCCCGATCTGAGCATCGACATAACTCACGCACGCGGCGTAAGCCTGCAGCAGTTTGAGCTGAATTGCGGTGTCGATTGGGCCGTGGTAAGGAACTCCCAGGTAGCTCCGCAATTCGTAGCCGTTCCAATCAACGGCCTGCTCCCTGGACGGAGGGTTCGGCATTTTGAAATTCACTCGCTTCGCAGCTCCGACATAACCGTCGGAATTGAACCACGCCATGACAGGCGACCTCTCGGGCGGATTCGGATTCTTCGCCAGCCAGGGTTTGTCAGGCTGGTACATGTCGAAGTAACGCTTCGGCGCGACAAATGGCAAATGCGGCCGCCGGTAGCCAACGGCCAGAAACCTCGGCTGCATCGAATCTCGGCGTCGCATTACGTCGATGACCTGCCGCGTCATCCGCCCGGCGAAGAGATGATCGTCAGCGACGTCCGGGCTCTGCATCACCGGACAGGCAAATCGCTCGGCAATGGTCGTCGGCTTTGAAATGTCCTCACTATCGACGACTTCGAGCATCTCACCCAGCCGGCCCGGAGATGCCGGAACTGACCACTCGTCATCGACGTGCCAGCCGTCGTGATCGATCTTACCAAAACTCTGAGCGTGATAACCGTGCTTCTTTAACCATCGCGGCATCGAAGCAGCACCCGACCGCCGCTTTCGAAAATCCACGACGTCCTTATCCCGGTTACTGAAGACTCCAATCGAATCCGGCCGCAAACCCGTCATCAACGACAGACGTGAAGTTCCACATTTCGCGTACTGACAATAAGCCCGCTCAAACACAACTCCTCGCGCAGCCAGCCGATCAATGTTCGGCGTGCGAATCCGAGCATCGCCATAACACCCCAGCATCGGTCGCAGATCGTCGACCACGATGAGCAACACATCTGGATTCTGAGATGACTCGAAGGCACTGACCGGCTGTGCACCTTGCGCCACTACGTCTCCGAAGAATGACAAGAGGCCGACAAACTGAAGGATGAGAAGCAACCTGGGGACTATTCGCCGACACATATTCATAGCGTACCTTTTCGATCCTGTTCCACTTTTCTGCCGAGGTATCGTCAGTAGCCCGGTTGTGCAGATGGTGTCTCGACAACAAAAACAGTCAGGATCAACCTGAAGCCACGCGTCATCGTCATGCCATCTCCAGTCCGCGCATCGTGCCTTTGCCGGTGGAGAACTCGTCGACTTCCAGCCCACGCCGTTGCAGCATGGAAACAAAGAGATTCAACAACGGATAGTTATTCTCTTTGTCAAAGGCAAGATGTTGCCCGTGTTTGAATCGACCTTCGCCGAGGAAAGCGAGTTTACTCAGCGTGGTAGCCTCGCCACGTCCAGACGAGCGTGTTCGCCAGCGTTTGTTCGAACACCTTGCCGTCGCAGTGACGCGTCGCACGGCTGTAGACGAATCGGTAGTCGTAGCCCTTCGCCTTCAGAGCTGCGGCAGTTCGTTCGTTGGCCATTACCCAGTTGTGATAAGTGCTCTCAGGATCTTTGGCTCGATTGTCGTTTTCCGAAACATGGGTGAAGACGCGAAGCTTCTTCTTCTTCGAGTTCTTGATCAGCTTCATGCTGGAGTGATACTCCCAGGCTCCCAACGGATACTTCGCTTCTTCGGCTGCGTCATGATCCTGCTGATCGACGAAGGTTCCCGAGTAAGTGATCAGCCGCCGAAACAGGTCGGGACGAAACCAGCCCATCGTCAGTGCTGCCGCGCCGCCCGAGCTGCAGCCCATCGCCGCCTTGCCCCAGGGATTGTCCGTAAACGCGATCTTCGGATACGCGGCTCTGATCTGTGGATTATTCAACACGGCTGGCAGCACTTCGTCGTTGATGAACCGGGCCAGTCGATCGGACATCGTGTCGTACTCAAGACCTCGTTGACTTCCGTAGCTGTCGTTACCGCCATTCTGAACGGCGATCACAATGAACGCGGGCAGTCTGCGGTTCGGGTCTTTCGAAATGGTCAGGTTATCCAACGCGTTCCGCACGAGGTGAAGACGACTCGGTCCGTCATGAGTGACAAGGATCGGCGCCTTCGTCCCGTCTTTGTAAGCGGCCGGCACGTACACAAAAATCTTTCGCTCGGTACGTACGGGCTTCTTTGGATCGAGTGTCGAATCGTCGCCGCGAAATATTTTGCTATCCGCCAGTCGCATTGAAAACTCGAAAGACTTTCCTTTCGGGTTGCCTCGATCGGTCACGTCGGGATCGATTTTGTAGTCCGGTCCGATCGTGAAGTTTCCGTTGCCCTCAGTGCCGGGCTGCTCTGAGTAAGCGTCCTCGGCGTAGGCCGAAGACGTCATCGCCCCCACAAGAAAAACGGTAGAGAGGCAAACGTACCATACGGCTGAGTGTGCAAAGATGATCTTCATGATGACGGTTGCTCGGAGGGGATGTCTGATGAGTGATGACTTTGGTGGATGGTTGATCGTAATACGTTGTTGCGACAGCTGGCTCGTGATTGAAAATGTGTGCCACTGGCTCTGCAATTCGGTCCAGGCAGCAGCTCGGCACTGGCCGAGCCAGTGGCACACATCATGCACATCGACTTGCGGGCGTTGTCGGAAAAATGGCCTTAGCATCCTTGACCGAGATTCTGTTTCGAGTTCCCGATTTCCGTCATTGAAGTACAACGCTAACCACGCGATGGATCGACAACTGGTTTTCGCACTGAGTGTTCTCAGGCTCGTCACTGAACGTCTGGGAGCCTACTGAGGACTATGCCTGGCGGTTGGCTTCTGAGCGTTGTTCGGCGGTCAGACAGACGTGGGCGGCGGTCGCGACTTTGACGAGTTGAATACCGCCTCGAAAGACGGCCATCGCAGCGAAGACGACGACACTGGCTTCGACCACTTTTCGGTCGCCGACAAAATCAAGCCCCATTCTCAGCAGGTAAAGGCCGAACAGGACGAGGAGCCAGCCGGCGATTTCTCGGGTCTTGAACATGAGGTTTACCCTTAAGTTACCTTGGTAACGGGATGATCGGTTCAGGAAACAGGATCAGCGAGGAACGGGTTATGAAGAATGCCCTGAATCGACTACGGAACTTGTTCAGCCACAGAGATCACAGAGGCCACGGAGTTGTTCGTGAGGCCATTCTCTGTGGCAAAAACTGAATGGCATAAACTGAATTTCAATCGGAACGCTTTTCTAGTGCTAGTGACGACGGGAATTTCGGAAACGGATACGGCGGCGTGAGACTCGTGACACTTCGCGATGGATCCATTTCGACAGTTCGCTTCGAGCAAAGATTCTCGCTTCTGAGGGAGAAAGTCGCCGCCAGACAAGGATGCTCAGCAGACTGTTCGCCAGGACGCAGATCGCCAAAAGGATGATCCCCAGCGTGATTGTTCTGACTGCGGGTGGAATCAATCTTGCAGTGTTGGGCATGTCCGGGTCGAGCGGGACGAGCGTGAGCATGACCGAGATTGCCATTACCGGAAGCACCGTTCTGGCCAGCATGGTGAAAAGTTCGGCAGGACCGACCGTTGAGTCGTCGCGTGAGAGCACGCCAAACGGCGCAAATGCTTTGCGAGGTTCACGGGTCGCATGAAAATAAGCGACCTGGACGGATGAGCGATTTGAAAGTCGGTACGGCGCGGGCGACGAAGTCAGGGTTAAATAACGGCAGCACGAAATAAGCAAAGCCAGCACGCCAATAGCCGCTAGTGAACTGCCGGGAGAATAGCTGTAACCGCCGACGGAACCCGGCTCGACAAGGAACAGCCCCACCTGCACCATCAGAAAGATCAGCGCCACCGACCAGAATCGAAAACCAAGAGTCATCATCAGGAAGACGGCGACCATGATCGTGATGATCGAGTCGTTCGGCGAAAACCAGAGTGAAACGAACAGCGCACTCAACCCGGCAAAGATGATGTAGGCCGTCGACGCGGCGAGGGCGTCGTTTGACGGAGCGACACTCTTCGGGGAGTCGAATCTCGGGCGGCGGTCGTTGGCTTGTTGCATGATCAGCGGCTCCCAATTCGGGACGAGCGGCCGTTGCGAGCCAGTTCGGCTTCTGCCAGAACCAGCTGAGCGGCTCGGCCGTCGGATGCAAACGCGACGGGAACTCCGAGCCGTCGTAAGGTTCGTTGGAGTTTCTCGGCGGAACTGATTCGACGGGCACGCTCGGCTTGAGACAACAGACGAGAGAAACTTTGCTGGCTGCCCAGGTCGGTGACGTTGAGTGAACTCGGCCGGCAATCGTCCGGGCAGGGGCAAATAACGACAATACGGTGATGGCGTGCTCGAGCCAGGCGAATGGCATCGGCGAGTCGTCCGGGCGGATCAGGATGGTCCAGCAGGTCAACAAGCAGCACGAACAGTTCGTGGTCGTGCGAGCGTGCGACCACTCGGGTCAGTGCGTCGCAGAGAACTTCAAACTTTCCGTGCCAGTCCTGCAGTTCGTTGGGGCGACGATCGACGACCGGCCACGTCCAACCATATCCGGCATCAATGAGGAATCGCTGACACACCTCGGCCATGCGTGCATTGTCGAAGATCAGGTTCTGCGGCTGGTCGACCGGCAGGGAATAAAGCTCTGTAAAAACGGCGGCTAATCGAGTTCGACGAAAACGCTCCAGGCGTTTGCCGCGACGAATCGGGAACCACGTAAACGGCACCTGATTGATCTTCGGGACGAGAAGGTCGGGATGCATCTCTTCGCAAACCCGCCACACTTCATCCATGAGCTGCTGAGTGAATCGAACTGGCGGCGGTGAGGTGTTGACCGAGTTCTCGGCCAGGCGGTCGAGCATCTGAAAAAAGTGGCGGTCACCAGCTCCCGATGCCATGTGTTGAGCGGTCGCGTCGTCGCACACAACCAGGCCGACCGGATCACGCACCGACATCGCCGAGCGAGCGATGCTGCCGGCAAGACCCACGATTTGATCGAGCGGTCGTTTGCCAAACTCGCCGTGTTTCGTGCCGAAGGAACAGTCGACGAATAACGTCGTTCGAACCGGAACTTCGCTTTCGTACTCGCGAGTCATCAACTGGTCACGGCGGGCTGACACTTTCCAGGCAATGGCTTTGGGCGGGTCGCCGGGAACGTACTCGCGGAGTTCGAGCAGTTCAGAACCCATCCCTGCTCGTTGCAGACGATGAATGCCAGGAGGCGGCAACACGTTAACTCTCTTGACCGTCGGTGCGGTGACATCAACGGCGGAACTTGTTGGAAGAACGCGGAAGCTTTGTCTGGCAGGAATGAATCGTTTGGCAATAAACAGCCCCTGCAGATCAAACACGCAAACGCTGACCCCACGAAACTGAAGCCCCCCTGCCCCTTTTGGACGAGCGACATAGGCAAACTCGACGGACCCTTCGCCGCTGATTGACGCGTCGATTTCATTCGGCGAGCCGCCGCTTTCGTTCAGGTCAAGCTGGTCGCCCCGATCGATCGTCAGGTTTTCCGGTTGCCAGTCGCGGAGCCGAAGAAAAGGAATTCGAACGGAACGCTCGGGAATGATCTCCACCGAGACGTTCACCCGTCGGCCGGTCCACAAAGTGCCCGAGTCATTGGTCGATCCGTTGACCGTGCGGACGCAGCGAAGATGACGTAACTGAAGTTCGACTCGCAGACGAAACAGCAGCCACTCTCCGAAGATCCAGGCCAGCACTGCCAGCGACGCATGCGCGAGCAGGCCTTTATTGGTTAGCGTTCCGACAACGCTGCCGGCAACTCCGAGCAGAATCAGCCATTGCGCACGGTTTGTGATCATGCTGAATTCTGACAGTCGAGAAGTTGCGAAAGAGAAAATTGAATCGCCGCGTGGGTCAGCTTTTCAAAACCGGAACGGCCTGGATCAACTCTTTGACGATGTCGCTGACCTGGCGGCCTTCCATTTCTGCTTCCGGTTGCAGAATCAGTCGGTGCGCAAGAACCGGTAGTGCGACTGACTGAATGTCTTCGTGAGTGAGGTAAGGAAGGCCGCGCAGCAGCGCGTGAGCTCGGGCGGCTTTCATCAGATAGATCGCCGCGCGAGGGCTGCCGCCAAGGACCAGATCTCGATGTTCCCGGCTGCGTCGGATCAGGTCGATGATGTATTCCTGAAGTTCTCGCGAGCCGTAAACTGAATCAATCTGATCCTGGATCGCCGTGACTTCTTCGGTATTGCTAACCGCAGCGGGCGACGCGACGGCTCGACTGTGCAGATCGAGCATGTCGACTTCGTGGTTGCGTGACGGATAACCAACTTCGATGCGGAACAGAAACCGGTCGAGCTGAGCTTCCGGCAGTCGGTAGACGCCTTCCTGTTCGATCGGATTCTGAGTCGCCATGACCATGAACGGCCGAGGCAGCGGCAGCGTGTTGCCTTCAATCGTGACCTGTTGCTCCTGCATGGCTTCGAGCAGAGCGGATTGAGTTCTGGCCGGAGCACGATTCAGCTCGTCAGCCAGCATCAGCTGACAAAAGATTGGCCCCTTGCGAAGTACGAACTCGCTGGTCTGTCGGTCCAGAATCTGAGTTCCAACGACGTCGGTCGGAAGAAGGTCCGGCGTGAATTGAACTCGCTGATAATCGATGCCCAGCACTTGCGAAAAAGTTCGGCACAGCGTCGTCTTAGCCGTCCCGGGGACGCCTTCCAGAAGTGCATGGCCGCCGGCCAGCAACGCGGTGAGCAGTTGCAAAGTGACTGGCTCAAGACCGACGACGACTTCGCCAACGGCGGAGAGCACCTGGTCGCGCAACTCGCCAACTCGTGAGGCGAGTTCTTTCGTATCGGATAAATCCACACAAAGCCTCTTGTCTAAATCAAAGTCGGTAAATCATGAGTCAGTAAGAATGTCGCAGCATCGTGAGTCGGCGTCGCAAAGATAAAAGATAACAGAAAGCAAAGTCACATCATGATCGATGGATGTCTGAGCCGGCCTTCATTTTGAAGACCGACCACGTTGGCAATCAGTTTCGCAAGTCGCTTCAGTTCTCGCGGCGTTGTGACGGCGCGCCGGTTTGAATTGGTTGCCGTTTTCTTGAGCCGTCTCAGATGCTCGCGGACAAACATTCGGCGAACGAATCCGGCTTCGATTTCGACGTCGTCGATCGGGATCGCCCAGTCGATCGGATCGGACGAGCCCGTCAACTGTCGCAAGGCGCTTTGAGCCAGCTCACGACTGGCCGAGTGCAACTCGCCGGTCGAGAGCGTTCGCGTTTGGCTGAAGTTGACGGACTGTCCCACAGTTCGAGGCGGACGAGTCGTCGGTCGCGAGCCAACTTTCCCCATCAGTCGGAGGATGTAAATGGCCGCCAGAATTCCCGCCACGATGTACAACGCCCGCCGGTATTCAGGAGTCGGCAGATCGGCCGGCTGGTTGGCCATCAAATCGTTCATCACATCGGCGTCTTCCATGCCGGCGGAAAAACGGTTGGCGAAGTTCAGCAACACTTCGGGCGGAAGGTTGAGCAGGTCTTTCACTGTGGGTGTCGGCAAGTCTTCCAACGGTGGCAGGTCGTCCGAAATCTCCGGCGGCAACGCGAGCACGGCTTTCGCTGGTTCGCCGTCGACGATGAATGCGACTTCCTTCCGGTCGCCCGTGCTTAACCAGTCGGCGATGTTCACGACGAGCTTCGCGTTGTCACCGTGCCACAGCATTCCGTTGATCAGCACGCTGTGATCAGCCATCACCAGCAGTCGACCGCCACCTCGTTTGCGACTTATCCACTCAGCAATCAACGGCACTCCTGACCTGAGTCGAGACCGCTGGTCAACCACGGTTGGAAGTTCGGCGAGAATGCTCCAGATTCCGAACTGATCATCCATGCGCGAAATCGCGCCGGTCCGGTTGGCCACGAGGCTGTTGACCCCTCCCAGGACCGGAGTGTCTGGTCGAAGCTGATTCACGACGGGACAGTCTCGGAATCCCTGATAAGCCGACTCGTCATCGTCGACCTCGAACTCGCCGTCGGAAATCTGAAACAGGTCCTTGAAAATTGCGTCTTCGTCCGTAGAAACCAGCACGACTCCGCCGCTGTCGAGAAACTTCTGCAATCGCGACCGTAGATCCGTCGGCACGCGACTCAAGTCTCCCAGCAGGACGACGGCAGTCTGCCTGGGGCGACGGTCCATCGACTCGCGGAAGTCCGGGACTGAATACATCCCCTTCTGTTCGAGCAGCAGATGGAACAGTTGAAATCCAAACTGCCACTCCGGTTGCCCGGCCTGGGCCAACGCCTGCATCGCCCCGGCGGGTGGAAGAAGCCCTGGCGGCTCGAAAGCTTCAAAGTCCTGAGCTTGAGCAAGGTGTGCGGCTGCAAAAATGGTCACGACGCAAACCATCAACACTAGCGACAGCGACACAACCTTCGCCGACAACGCGACCACAGCCTTCGCCGACAACGCGACCACAGCATTCCGAAAGATTTGTTGACAGGCCCGCATCATGACTTTCGGCACCGCAGCCAGGCGGCCTTTGCTGCTGCGAGTTGTGCATCGGACAACGCGGACTCTGCAGGGGAATACCTCGCCTGCTCATAAAGCTGAGCGAGCTGTCGCACCTCGTCGTCGACATCCGGTCTTGACGTCGCCAGAGCCTGGGCCGCTCGATCGTGGGTCCACCAATCAGCCATCACGGCCGGGCAGCGGGCTGCGAGATCATGAAACGCCTGTACGATGTCCTGCCGGTTTTGCAGATTCGTTGGAGCCGGACCGAGAGTCGAGTAAGTACTCTGTGATTGTGCTTCGACGCGTTTTTTCTGCATCAACCAGAAGACCAACCCGCAGACAATGAACAGTCCGGCGAGCAGTCCTGGCGAAAATCCACTTCCGCCAGAAGCAGGTCCTGAAAGGCCGTCGCTCATGATGGATGTCGACGGAGCTTCGGGTTCGACCGAGTCGACGAACCATTCGTTAGCCCGATTTCCAAGTCCGGCGAATTGTCCCAACGGTCCGCCTCGTTCACGCCGCGACGGACGTCTGTCGCGATCACGTCGTGAAAATCGATCGTCGGTGACAATCTCATCGACCTGTTCGGCCAGCCCCTTTGTTGCGTCTGCCAAAGCGTCGACGAAAGCGGCCTGCAGGCTGTCACTTGCTCCGGAATCGGATTCGGTCGAATCATCTGACGCGTCGGCTCGATCACTTTCTGAACGGGCCAGCTTCGCGATGTCTGCCAGTTTCTGGCGTAGCGATTTATTCGGGCTTCGAACTTCGTCCAGACGTTCTTCACGTTGAGCGTTCAAACGGTCCACAGCTGACTGAGCTGCTGAGTTCGCCTCGTTGTCGTTGCCGGTCGCTCCGTTAGTCGACGGAGCGTTTCGTCCCGCGCCGTTGCCGTCAGACTGGGCTCCCTGAGGATTCATTCCTCGTTGCGCCGTCGCAGAGTTTCCAGATTCCGGCCTCGACTGTTGAGCTCGTGGCGGAGCAATGCCGCCTCCGGGGAACCAGCTTCTGTCTGGCGTCGCAGGATCGTTGGGCGCGACAGATTCGTTGCGCATGGATGCTCGCCCGGTCTCGGTGTCCTCGTGGACCTGGCCCGGACGTGCTGGCGTGCGACCACCGCCGGTTCGCGGTTGGGCTGGCTGTTCGTTGCTTGACGTCCCTGTGCGAGTCGCCGTTGAACGAGTCGCCGTTGAACGATCCGGCGTTGAACGATCCGGCGTTGAACGATCCGGCGATGTGCCTGCCAGGTCGGAAGGAAGTCCTCCACCCCTGGCGGATTGATCCTGCTTTTTCATCCAGTCGAGCAGAGCCTGCATCGAGCTCTTCGGCGGCTCCGTCGGTTCGCCGGTTGCCTGCCCTGGTTCTGGTCGAGGATTGCTTCGAGGCGATGAGTTACCCGCGCTGGACCGGTCGGCGGGCTTTGGCTGAAGTCCGGATTGCGTCGATGGTCTCCTCGTCGTGCCGTTCCGCAGAACCGAATCACCAGGGTTTCCTGTCGCTGGGGGCGTGCCGTCGCTGCCTCGTTGCCTGGGCTTGGAACCGCGAGAGCTGCCTTCAGGAGTTTGACTTGGCCGAGTATTGGCAGATCTGCCTTGCGGGATTGGACTTGTTCCTGACCGGTCGTTCGGCCGAGGCTGCCGCCCGGTTTTGTCGGTGCCCGTCAAGTCGTTTCCCGGCGTGCCCGAATCGGGTGAGCCCCCGTTCGGCCCGTCCAGCGACAGACCCATCCGTTCGGCGATGCTTTGCAGGACCGATGGTTCAGGAGTTGCACCCGGCGTCGAAGAATCGGGGTTCGAATTGCGACCGACTGGCGGAGTTTGTGGCGGTCCGGAGTTGCTGTTGCCGGTTGATGAGCCATCGCCACCAGGCGGAGTCCCTTCCCGGTCTGGCGAAGTGTTTCCGAACTGCTCGGGATTCAGCTTTTGGAGACTCTGCATGGCCTGCTGCAGACGTCGCATTGCCTCGGGATCAGCCAGTGGCGAATCAGCTGGAGTCTTGCCATTCGTCTGGGAAGCCCCCGACAGCATTTGCAGACGCCGCAGTAATTCCATTTGCGACTGCCCACCGCTCAGTGTCGGCAAGCCGTTTCCGAGCAACCGATGTGACCGCGTGCTCTCTTGAGCTGTCGCCACTTCCTGCGTCGCCAGAACGGCGAGAAACGACAGCATGATCGCTGCCGAAAATCGGCAACGCTGGCCATCGCTTCTCAAAACGCAATCTGGACGGTTGAGTATTGCAACCAAGGGAGTCGTTCCTTTGGGGAATCGCGATGTTCGAAATGACCGCACGAAACGAAAGCGGCGCCTGAAGTGAATCGAGCGACCATTGTTTCAGACCTGCTTCTCAACACAAGAGCAGGTCAGGCCGGAATGACGATTACGCGACGAGGTGGTGAGTAAATTGCAGGCTGGAACAAGCACCGCGCAGTTCCGGCAACTCGAAGGCTGCATTGACTCGCCGATGCCGGAACTGCGCAGAGCTTGTTCCAGCCTACTCAGTGGCCGATATGAACGGTCGGCGTTACGTGACCGGATTCTGTTCAACCAGTCCCCAGTCGACGTCGACTCCCAATCCGGGACGATCGGTCAAAGTGATTTCCGCACCTGAGATCTCGAGCGGCTCTTTCACAATGCGGAATTCGTGATACTCCGGCCCCATGATGTCGCCCGGAAACTTTTCGATGTTCATATTTTCGCACGCGACCACGACGTGACACATCGCGGCCGATGCGATGTCGAGTTCGAGGTTCGACCCAACACTGCAAGCGACTCCGGACTCCGCCGCCAGGTCGATGATCTCTATTGACTTGCGGATACCTCCGTTCTTCCCTGGGTAAACGCTGATGACGTCGCACGCGTCGTGACGCAGACATTCGCGGGCGTGAGTGACGTCGAAGCAAATGTCGTCTGCCATAACCATCGGCTCGATCGAGCTACGAACTTTGGCCAGCCCCGTGAAATCGTTTCGCGGAGTCGGCTGTTCAAAGAGGACGACGCCAGCGTCGCCCAGCTGGTTGGCAACTTCGATGGCCGTCTCGGCGTCGTAGCCACAATTGGCATCAATCACGATGTCGTAGTCGCTGCCGATCGAGTTGCGAACGGCTCGGACGCGGCGGACGTCATCTTCCAGACCAGTTCCGACCTTCACTTTGATCGTCGTGAAGCCTCGCGCGACAAGTTCCGCAGCGCGAGTCGACGCTCGCTCTTCGGAGTACGCTCCCATCGAAAACCGGCAGCGGATGGACATCGACCGAACCGCTCCGCCCAGCAGTTCGTAAACCGGCTTGCCGGAGTCCTTGCCTTGAATATCCCAGCACGCCATTTCGATGGCCGACTTGGCGAACCAGTTGTCTTTGGCCGCAGCGTCCATCACTCCATCGACGGCTTGAATGTCGAACGGATCAACACCGATCAGCAGCGGCGCGAACAGTCGATCGACCAGAGCCTGCGCTCCCCAGACGGTCTCGCCACTCCACCGCGACATGATCGTTGCTTCGCCGGCTCCATCGATGCCGGCGTCCGTTTCGACACGAACCAGCAGGTACTCGGAAACCTCATGCCGACCCAGTGCCGACACCATCCGATACTCGGGCCGCAACGGAATTCGCACCGGGTGTGTTGTGATCTTTGTAATCTTCATGAATTATTCCAACATCAGTTTGGTCAATGGCAATCACCTGGCGAACGCTTGCCACGAAAACATCGCAACATGAGGTCGCAGAGCCAGATTCACGCGTTTGTTATTTTGAAGCCTGCAGGTCCGCGAGCGTTTTCGTCTTGAGGTTCGGCAGGTAGGCACCCATACGTGGGTAGTCAGTCTTTGACTTCGTCGGCAGAGCTTTGATCTGATCGACTACCGAGGCCGCTCGACCGTCGAGTTCGTCCAGCGCGTTTAACGCCAGCATCGCCACGTAGATCGTGTTCGACTCGACGGATGCGTGGTTCAGTAGAACGTCCAACCCCTTTGCGTTGTCCGAGTCGGATCCGAACTGAGCCAACACATGCGCGGCGATGACTCGGACCGATGGTGACTCATCTTTGAGGGCTGCTGTCAGTTGAGCGTGTCCAGCTTTGAATCCGGCTTCGCCTCGCATCAGCAGGCCGAGCGCCGCCCAGTATCGGACGGCTCGGTTCTTGTCAGAGAGTCGTTTGACGAGTGATGCCGTTTTGCCGGCGCTGAGCGATGAGGCATCTTCGGCGGCGGTCAGAACTGTTTCGAGATCGTACTTCGATTTGTCATGCCCGACGTCGTACGGCGTCGAATCTACGGCCAGAGCGTGCAGGTCGTCTTCCGGCAGGAATCCCACATCGCGAGTTTTCACGGCGAGGTCCCGTTGAGCTTTTCGAAGTTTCGTCAGGACGGCCTGATGCTCGGGCGACTTGGCGAGGTTGTGAACTTCGTCCGGGTCTACGTGCAGGTCGTAGAGTTCTTCCGGTGGCTTGCGTTGCCAGAATCTGCTCTGAGCTTCGTTCAACTGGCCGGCATCGAACATCTCTTTCCAGACACGCGTCGTCGGCGTCTGAAACATGTACTGGATGTACTGCCCGTAAATTTTGTGGGGCATGTACTGCCGAAGGTAGACGTACCGGCCGTCGGTGACGGAACGCAGCAGGTCGTATCGTTCATCCATGCGGCCGCGGAATCCGTAGATGAACGGCTGCGGGCCGGCATCGTGGTTACCGGCAAACGCATGACCCTGCATCCATGCCGGCGGCTTCTGCCCAATCAGACTCAGCAAAGTCGGCGCGAGGTCGATAAACGCTGTCAGGCGATCCGACGTTCCACCGGTCGAGTACTCTTTTGGGCGAAGGTGCGAGAACTTCTCAGGAATGTGCACGATCAGCGGAACGTGCAGGCCCGAGTTGTACGGCCAGCGTTTGCTGCGAGGCATCCCGGAGCCGTGGTCACCGTAGTAAAAAACGATCGTGTCTTCGACGAGACCGGCTTCTTCGATCTCCTTGAGATTCTTCCCGACGAGAGCATCCATCATCGTCAGGCGGTCGTAATACTGAGCCCAGTCTTTTCGGACTTCCGGAGTGTCCGGGTGGTAAGCTCGGACTCGAGCTTTCGCGGGATCGTGGATCGTGTTCTTCGGATCGATCTTGTTTCTGATCTGGCTTTCGTGGCTGATCGTGTGGTTAAAGATCGCGAAGAACGGCTGGCCGTCGTCGCGATTCTTCCAGTGCGCCTTCCGAGAAGATTGGTCCCAAACCTTCCCCGGCTTGATCTGGTTGTAGTCTTCTTTGCTGTTGTTCGTGCAGTAGTAACCGGCCTCGCGAAGCATCTGCGGATACATCTTCAACTTCGCCGACAGCGGCACATTGCTCCGCATGTGCTCGGCACCGGTTGCCGGTGGGTAAACTCCGGTGATGATCGTCGTTCTGGCCGGAGCACAGACCGGAGCGTTCGACCAGAAGTGAAGATACCGGCTGCTCTTTTCAGCAAGACCATCGATGTGCGGCGTGATCGCGTACCCGTCGCCGTAGCAGCCGAGTTCCGGGCCGTTGTCTTCGCTGGTGATCCACAGAATGTTCGGCAGGTCTGCAGCCGAGACGGATTGCGCGATCACCGTGGTCAGAAAAAGAGCGATGCAAGCAGAAATTCTGGCGATTGGCTTCATCAAAGTGTGTCCTGTTGTGGAGTCTGCCGTTGCGATTTCGAAGTGAGCCTTCAAGCGGAGAGACTGTAGCGGATCGCGACAGACCCTCGCCACGAATCGCCGTCGGCAATGGCGAATACGCCCGTGGTTCGCGCAACGACTAACCCGAGTTGGGTTCTTAGCCAGAATCTTTGCCACCAGCTTTAGCTGGTGGATAGGTCGTGGTCTTATCGTTAGTCAGCCGGCTTCAGCCGGACTTAGTTAATGGCTTCAGCCATGTTGGCAACATCGTGACAGGAAGACCGGCTGAAGCCGGCTCGCCAGCTGGATCAATGTGCGAGTACCACCGACTGAAGTCGGTGGCAAAATCAACGGAAATCCGGCTACGAATATTCTGCACGAGCATCACCCAAAACGGGCGGTTTGCTTCCGTGTCGAGCGTGCAATACCGTCCCTGCCGCATGAGCCAGCAGAATTCAACAAGTGGAGACGCCAGAGTGGAGCCGCGACATTCTCAATCTGACTTCGGTGACCCGGAGGCGGAATATCGAGCCGCAACGGAGTCTGCCGCCGTCTTCGACGTTTCTGATCGAACGCAACTTCGAATGACAGGGCCGGACCGGCGATCGTTCTTTCACGGCTTCTGCACGAACGATATCAAAGGGCTGCAATCCGGTTTCGGGTGCGAAGCATTTCTGTGTAATGTGAAGGGCCGTGTCCTCGGGCACGTGTTCGTGTTTGCCGATGAAGATTCGCTGTGGATCGAATCGGTGCCGCGGCAGGGCGAGGCTTTGACGTCGCACCTCAACAAATATCACCTCGTCGAGGACCTCGAACTGGTCGACCGCACGGAAACACTGTCCGAGTTTCTTGTGTCGGGCCCGCAGGCTGCTCAGAAGCTCTCTGATGCCGGACTGAATGTTGCCGAGCTGGAGCCCTGGCGACACGTCACGACGACGTCGCAGTTCAACGAGGCGAACTTCGAGTGCCATGCGAAGCGTGTCGACATCTTCGGCTCCTGCGGTTTTCTGATCAGTACTTCAGCAGAGCACGCAGACTCGCTCTGGCAATTCCTCACTGAGTCGGGCATCTCTCCGGCTGGAACGAGCGTCTTCGAATCGCTGCGGATCGAGTCTCGGTTTCCCATCTACGGCATCGATCTCTCGGACGAAAATCTCGCTCAGGAAGCCGCTCGAACTGAGCAGGCGATCTCGTTCCAGAAGGGCTGCTACCTCGGGCAGGAACCCATCGCTCGGCTCAACGCGATGGGCCACGTCAACAAAGCGCTGGCAGCCTTCGTGATCGACGCAGCCGAGACTCCACCTGTCGGGACCGTTCTGCTGAATCCGAAGAAGGAAGACAAAGAAGCCGGACGAGCAACCTCTGTCGGTTGGTCGTGGTCAGCCGGCAAGCCGATCGGAATGGGAATGGTCCGTGCGTTGTTCCTCGAACCCGGAACCGAATTGCCAGTCGTCAGCGAGCCGCGCACGTCCGCGACGATCTGGTAGAGCCTCACTTCGTTTTTTCAGCATCGCGCGTGGCTTCCACATCGTCCGCTTTCTTCGCCGGGCGAGGCACCAGTTCGATCATGACTTCGGAGTCGCGGGGCGGAATTCGGTCGGTGGCCGCTTCGTAGGAAAGTGACTCCGTCCCGTTCGAGTCGCTCGGAGTGGCAACATCAAGCATGGCCATCGCGAAGTTGGCGACGCAGATCATGTAGCCGCCTTCGGCAAGGTATTGCTTGGGGGCGTCGCCGTCTTCGTAAAAGCCGCTGCCGACGAACACCCAGTCCGCGGTCATTGGCTTTTCCAGCCCGTCCTGGTGGAATTGCTTCATCGCTGCCTGAAACTTCTCGTCGGAACTCATCTTCAGACACTCGGCCAGTTCTTCGTCTGTCATCGGTCCGTACCAGAAGAGGTACTGGTTGACGTCGTCGTATCTCAGGTTTCCGTCGGGGACCAGTTTCAGGTCTTTCGGAAGAGTCTTGAATTCCGCCGAGTAGTAGTGATGCGTTGATCCACGAACCCAGTTCTGCGCGCGTTCTCGACGCAGTTTTCCTTCGGTGTCCATCCAGTGGAGGAACACGTCGATGATCTGACCGCTGGCCGGCGTGTACTCTTCCGTTTCCGAGTCATAGCGAGCGGCCTTGCCCTCTTTGCAGCCAAGAGCGAGCAACCCCGTGTGGACGGTGAATGCCAGCGACTCAGTCGAAAGAATCGACTCGTGCTCTTTCGTCTGGTGAGGACAGAGCAGCATTTCCAGCAGGCCCTCGGTCAGGCAGACTCTGGCTTTAAGCAGGATGCGTTTTCCTGGTAGATCCAGCCACACAGTTTTCTGTTGATTAAGCGGCGTCAGCTCGCTGCCTTCCAGGAAATCCTTCGGGAGTTTCGTTCCGGCAGTTTTCTTTGGTGCCGCTTCGGTTTCCACCGACGGCTCTTCCGTCGCGGTGTCAGAATCCGCAGTCGCTTCGTTCTTAGTCGCATTCTGCTCTGTGATGTCTTCCGAACTCGGCGCTTCAAATTGATCGTTTGACGTCTCGGCTTGGTTTGGGGGGGAGACGGTCTGCGTTCCAGACGTTTCCACAGTAACATCAAACTGAAAATCGGAGTCCAGATTCATGATGTCTGGCCCCAGCGGTGTTGTGTCATCACCACAACCGGCAGCAAGACAGAGTGACGCTGCAACGATCGCCGCTGTTGATGCGCGGCCGCCACAAAAGAATCGAGCAGCAAACTTCTCTGGTGAGAACTGTTTCATCGTGCGTCCAGAATTGAAAGAAGGCCGAGGACGTAGGGTATGACAAGCGAAGCGCCGGCATACCAGTTCATTACACGCGTGAATGTTATGCCGGCGCGGTGCTTGTCATAACCTACGGTGGGGATGGAAGCTTGCAGGGTGTCTTACGGTTGCCAGCGAATGATTCGATTGAACCGTTGAGACGCGATGTTGACCAGCCGAGCTTGCGGACATTCTTTCAGCACGTTGGGACACAAACTGCCTTGTGCTCGGTCACGTGGTCAGCCGCAGGCCGTCCAGCCAGTCGGTCAGGTCTCTGATCCATTGATCGCGGTCGAGTTCAAATTCCAGCGTATGGCAGGCGTTGGTATATTCGAACAACGCCCGCTCCTGCGAAGCCAGCGAGTTGTACCACTTTGTGGTCGCCGGGTTGTCGATGATCCGATCCTTGCCGGCGAGCATCATGATCGCCGGACAGCGAATCTCCGGCGGAGCAGCCTGAGTGAGGGTATCCAGTTCCCGATTCGCCAGCAGGAATGAAACCGTCACGTCTCGAAGTGAGAGATTGTCGTTGCGGATAAACGCCTGCGACTCGGGCACGCCGGTAAACAACTCCGGATCGTCCAACGGAATCGGAATCAGTTTCTCAAACAGCTCGGCCTCGCGAGCCAGCGAAAGCTTGACGTTGTCCAGAATGCTGGCTTCAAAGTGCGACCGAATTCCTGGGTAAAGCAGAACGAGTCCGTCGATCAGCTCCTGCCGCCGAGCGGCCACGACCGAAGCCAGCTTTCCGCCCCAGCTCAGGCCGAGCAGCGTTACGGGGACCGTCGGTGCGATCTCGTTACGACGAATTCGCAAATCTTCCAGAGCCTGGACGACGTCGTTGATCAGGCGATCGTGATGCCGAGCGTGTCCCCGTTCGGGCTGATTCAACCCGGAGCCTCGGCGATCAACGAAAACGACTTCGTAGCCAGCGTCGCGCAACTTTCCGCTGGAGTATTCATACCAGCCGGAGTGGCTCTGAATTCCGTGCAGGCACAGAACGAAGCCCTTCGGCTTGCCTGCAGGCACCCATCGTCGGCAGTGATGGCGGTAACCGTCTGAGGTTACAAACTGTTCGATCGTCGGTTCGGACAATGCTGGTCCCAATTCCTGTGTAATCCTGTGTAAAACGGTTCGAGTCATGATTTCTGGCAGGCTGGAACAAGCTGCGCGCAGTTCCGGCAGCACATATCAAAATTATTTGGATTGCCGGAACTGCGCTGCACTTGTTCCAGCCTACCGATTAATTGTCTTTTGCTTGTCACTCGGTCATCGACTCCAGAACTCTCGCAAACGATCCCGATGCTCCGTCGCTGAAGAGAACAAACCGGATGAGCTTTGGCGAGTTGTATTCGACGACGAAGTCTCGGGCGACGTTCAGAGCAATCTCGGCCGCAAGGTCCATCGGGTAACCGTACACGCCCGAACTGATTGCAGGAAACGCAACGCTGTCGCAGTTGTGCTCGCGGCAGAGTTCCAGGCAGGTTCGATACGCGGAAGCCAGTAGTTTCGGCTCGTCCCGCGTGCCGCCATTCCAGACTGGCCCGACGGCATGCAGCACATACTTTGCCTTCAGCCGACCGCCCGTTGTCGCGACGGCGCTGCCAGTTGGACAGCCATCGGGATAGAGCGTTCGCGTTTCGTTCATCAGCGTCGGGCCCGCTGCTCGATGGACCGCTCCATCCACGCCGCCACCGCCGGCAAGTTCTGAATTGGCAGCATTCGCGATGGCGTCGACATCCTGCTCGGTGATGTCACCCTGACACAGCTCGATACGGCAGTCTCCGAATTGAACAAGCATGCTAGAGGTCTCCGTGTTCCGTACGTTGATTCATCACTCGTTCCGTAGGCTGGTCTGACGCGAAGACGTCTACTCCCTGTCGGAGTTTACCGGCAGTTGGGATCTGCGACGATGGTTATTACTCTTTCGGGCTGACGGGTGTCGGTTCGCTCTTCATGCCGGAGCCTGGTCCGGCGTGCGTCTTCGAATGAAAGTGATGATGGATGCGGCGGTTGATTATTGGGTGCGGGTATCTTGGTCGGCGTGGGGCTGCACGCTGGATTTCCGGCGGCGATAAAGTCTTCGCTTTGACTCGGTCGGAGCAGAACGCTGCAGCGTTGCGTGATTTGGGTGTCTCGCCAGTTCTCGGCGATGTGACAGATGCTGCGAGTCTGGAGTCGCTGCCAGAGTGTGACACGGTTCTGCACGCCGTCGGATTTGACCGTTCGGCAAGTGCATCCAAACGTGAAGTTTATGTCGACGGGCTGGCGAACGTGCTGGACCGAATGGCTGGTCGATGTCACCGTTTCATTCAGATTTCAAGCACGAGCGTTTATGGCCAACAGGCGGGAGAGTGGATCGACGAGGAGTCTCCGGCTGAGTCCGAATCAGAGAGCGGCGAAATTTGCATTGCCGCCGAGCGACTGGTGCTCGATCGATTTTCAAGTGACGCGACGAGTGTGCAAGGCACGGTGCTGCGGCTTTCGGGAATCTACGGCCCGGATCGTCTCCTGTCGCGCATCGACGCGTTGAAGAACGCTCAGCCGTTGCCCGGCCCGGAAGGCGGCTGGCTCAACCTGATCCACGTCGACGATGCCGCGCAGGTCGTCACGACTTGCGCTGATGCTGAAACTCCAGCGTCGATTTATCTGGTCAGCGATGACCGGCCGGTGCAGCGCGGCGATTACTATCGATTGCTGGCAAAGCTCGTGGAAGCTCCGGAACCAATCTTCGACCCCGCCGCCGTCGCGCGCCACTCGCGAGGCATCAACAAACGATGCCGCAATCGGAAGCTGCGAGAAGAACTCGGCGTGCCGTTGAGTTATCCCGACATCGAGTCCGGTTTGGCTCACGCAGTGAAGGCGTCCAACGATTCGCGGATTGATTGAGCGACCGCAGTGCGGTGACGAGAATATCGAATATCGAACAAGGAATGTCGAAATCAGAAGGGGCATTCGTACCTTCACTTGGTCCTTCGACATTCCTTGTTCGATATTCAATTGACATCAGGATCGTCTTACACCGAAACGTTCAGACCAAGCCCCGCTCCTCCAGCGCCACTTGCTCCCGCTGGAGGCTGCGCACCTGCCACTTCGACCGAAAGATTGACGTCACCGCCGCCCTGGGCCAGACCGCCGGCCATCGCCAGGCCCGCCAGGAAGCCCGCCGCTGCGCTGCCGCCGGATTTCTCGTCGTCCTTGCCGCCGGCCGCGTTGGCCAGCATGAGGGCGATGAGGATTTCAGCTGAGCTGAAGTCTTTCATCGCGTTGACGAGTGACTGCATGTTCTGAGGCATCCCGGGTTGAGTTGCTCCTCCCGGAGCCGTTGCCGAACCCGCGGGCGATCCAGCAGTTGCTCCGGCGGCACCTCCAACTCCCCCAGCTCCACCCATGCCGGCAGCGCCGCCACCCATTCCAACTCCACCTGCTCCCGAAATACTCATGGCATTGCCCTCACGGCTGACGGATTGACACTCAACGAGAAGACCGTCAAGCAATCCGAGCGCCGATAGCGTGCCGCATTGCTCCGATTCAGTTGCAACACATAGGCGTTGCTTGAGTTACAAAGATTTTGAGTGAAGAGCCTCACGATGCATCGAGGCAACACCGTCGAGCACCAGCAACGTGAATGGTGAATTCGAGCATCGCGAAACTGGCGACCGTGCGTCATTGATGAAAGGGTTTCCCGCAACGCGTCCAGAATTGATTGACCGTGATTGACGTCGACCTATTTTTGAATCGCTCGGCGAAGTGGCTCGTTCTGGCTGCGTTGCGTCTTCGGTCGAGCATCTCTGAACGCCGCTTTGAAGAGTGGTGATTACAACTTTAAGTGAGTGCTGGCTATGAACGTCTTAACCAACCTGCCGTCTGTTTCAGAGTCGTCACCTAAGACTCTGGACGAGGTCCTGTCGACCGTCCAGGAAACCGGCTCGCCGCGCGTGAGCTGGCATCAGTGGGGCGGATTATTGAACGACCGACGGGCACATCGCGTCGCGTTCCCAGAGACACTGTTCGTCGTCGGCTTGACAACGGACTCGAATACTGGTCAGTTCATTCCGGTTACGGAACCGACCATCGCGCAAGGCCGAGACATTTCGGTTGACGGGATCTCGTTTCAACACGCCGACCCAATACCACATCGATACGTAGCGATCAGTTTTCGCTCGCCAATTGGTTCTGAGACGCTCGTTGCCAGACTGTCGTGGTGCCGCTTCGCTCGCGAAGACCGTTACGTGAGCGGTGGCCGGCTGACTGCCAAACCACAACTGAACGTTGAGTTAGACATCGACTGGGACGCGTTGCCGACGGAGTAGCGACGCGAAATCTCGAGTCGATCGACCGATGTTAGAGGTAGGCTCGCTTAGGGGAATAACTTTCCATTTGTAACCCGACGCGTTAGTTTTGAAGTTGCACACTTCAGCCGCGAAGCGGCGACAGCACATAGCCGTGGGCGTCAGCCCACGGAACAGGACGAAAACAAATATGTGAGCGCGAAGCGGCGGCAGCGAGATAATTGCTGTCGCCGCTTCGCGGCTAAGGTTCCTGGGTCACTCTTTCTGCGGGCTGACGCCCGCAGCTATATGCTGCCGTCGCTTCGCGACTCAAAACTGTGCAACTTCAAAACGCGTTAGCGAGGGATCGTCTGGCAATTCAGTCCCTCGCTGACCGGCGGGTTACCTCAGAACAAGGTAAATCAGGAAGTGTTTGGAACACGTTCCTCAACTCGCTGGCTGACCGTCGAGCAGTGCCTGCCGAGCAAGGTCCAGAAGCCGAGCGTCGTTGATCCACGATCGCTCAATCCTGCCTCGGTCGATCTGCAGCGTCAGTCGAGTGTTCCCGGAATCTGCTGACGTCTCGTCAAAGTAGCTCTGACTGGCGAGATCACCGATCAATAACTCGACGTCGGATCTGGGGATCGCCAATTGCCGGACATCCTGGCGGACGAAGGATTTCAGGCCGCTGCGATTTCCCAGAGTCAGCTCAAGCATCGCCAACGATGCATCGCCGCCGGGATGTGGACATTCGACAGCGAGCCGAGCCGCCGACCACGATGTCTCCGCCGAGACTGTCCGGAGCGGGTTGTTGCCAGCGTCTGCGTCGCCGGTTTCGTGTTCACTGGTTTCGAAACTGCGACCGAGCAGTTGGTCGGCCTGCTCGAAGTGGTACTCAGCTCGGAAGCGTTCAAACTTTGGCGCTCCGGACTGAGAAACTTCCAAAATCTGCGGCGTCTGGCAGCCGCTCGTCATGGCGACCGCCGTCATCGTCGCGCCGATCAGCAAACACCAGCTTCCCCGACAGCAGCTTCGCCAACTGCAGCGCGACTGACCAACTCCAACTTCTCGTTGAAGGTCGGTCATTCTTACAGGTCCAGATCGGCGAGCAACGATGCGGCGATCGTAAACTGCTCGTCGATATCAGCCGCTACCGTGTTGCCGCCGAAGCTGTCTGAACCCTGATTTCCGGCGAGCGTATCCGCACCGCTGTTGCCGTGAACAAAGTCGTCTCCGTCTCCGCCGAGCACGATGTCGTTTCCGCCACCGCCGCGAGCCGAATCGTCGCCGTCTCCGCCGAGTACGGTGTCATTGCCTGATGCTCCCAGGACGAGGTCGTTGCCGTCCATCCCGGTCATCAGGTCGTTACCCGAACCACCATTCACCGAGTCATCTCCGTTGCCAGCATTCAGGGTGTCGTTGCCAGCGTCGCCGTTGAGCGTGTCTCGATCGTCTCCGCCTCGCAACAGGTCGTTTCCGTCGTCACCGTTCAGCCTGTCGCTGCCGGTTCCGCCGTCGAGCGTGTCGTTGCCCTGCTTCCCGCGAAGGTCGTCGTTGCCGTACCCACCTTCGATGCTGTCATCGCCGGTTCCGCCGTTGAGCAGGTCGTCGTCGCGACCACCCAGGAGAGTGTCGTTCCCCGATTCTCCCATGACCGAATCGTTGCCGGCACCGCCAGAGATGAAGTCACTGTTGGAACCACCGAGAATTGTGTCGTTGCCGTTGCCGCCAGCGATGATGTCGTTCTGCTCGCCACCGTTTATCGAGTCATCACCGTCGCCGCCGTCGATGCTGTCATCACCGTCTTCGCCGCTGATGATGTCGTTTCCGCTTTCTCCCTGCAGTGTGTCTTCTTCTTCACTGCCGGTGATCATGTCGTTGCCGGCTCCGCCTCTCAGGACAAGAGCTGCTCCATTCAGCGTTGACCCGGCGGCGCTGATGATGTCGTTGTTCAAACCGCCGTCCACTTCGACCGTCATCCCAGAGGCTGCGGTCAGCGAACCCACAGTGATCGTATCGTCACCGCCGAGCGTCGAGATCAGCACGCGTGAAACAGATGACCGAACGGTGGCCGTGTTTCCGCCAGCTGCAATCGTGACGCCCGTGCCCGTCGCTGGCGTTCCAATGACGACCGTATCTGCACCGCCGGTTCCTCGAAGTTCGACCGTGTCTCCACCTTCCTGAGAAGTGAAGATATCCTGTCCCTGGCCGGCTCCCCAGCGAACCAGGTCGTTGCCCTGGCCGCCGTCGACGATGTCGCTACCGCCCTGACCGTCGAGCGTGTCGTTGCCCGATCCACCGTCGATCGAATCGTTGCCGGACCCACCGCGAACGAAGTCGTCGCCTGGTCCTGCCAGAATGATGTCGTTACCCGACTGTCCGTTGAGTGTGTCATTCCCAACCGAAATCGAGGCGATGAAACTGTCTTCTCCGATGATCAGGTCATTGCCTGCACCGCCGTAGACGTTGTCGTTTCCGTCGCCACCTTCGATGGTGTCGGCGCCGGAGTTTCCGTTGAGCAGGTCGTCGCCGGTTTCACCCAGCAGCGTGTCTCGGCCGCCACCGCCGAAGATCGTGTCGTTGCCTCGACCGCCGGACAGCGAGTCGTTGCCGAGCCCACCTTGAATGGTGTCGGCACCGGCGACCGTGCTGAACTGATCGTCGCCGAGCACAACGTCGTCGCCGGCCCCTGCATCGATCAGGTCATTTCCACTGTCACCGGTTATCGTGTCGTTGCCGGAATGGCCACGGATGTTGTCGTTGCCGGCGCCGCCGGACAATGAATCATTACCGCCACCGCCAAACACGGTGTCATTTCCGTCATCACCGCTGACGACGTCGTTCCCGCCCATCCCGTCGACAAAGTCATCACCGGTCAGCCCCATGATGGTGTCATCGCCCTCGCCACCGAGCAGCGAATCATTACCACCGCCCAGGAAGCCTGGCGTGTCGCCGATGACGCGGTCGTCGCCGTCGCCAGCATCAATCGTGTCGGAACCGTTGGACCCGTCGATGGTATCCTGACCGTCGCCAGCCAGCACGCTGTCATCACCGGTTCCAGCGTTGATATCGTCGTCGCCGTCGCCACCAAGTAGCGTGTCGTTGGCCAGCCCGCCGTTGATGATGTCGTTGCCGTCGCCGCCATCGATTCGGTTGGCACCGTCGAGGCCGGTAATGATGTCGTCGCCGTCGCCACCAAGCAGCGTGTCGTCGACGTTCAGGCTGCCAGTGATGGTGTCGTCGCCAGCTCCTCCGTCAACGCGAACTGACGTCAGCGATGTGAAGCCGCTGGAAACGACTCCCGACAGGTTGATCAGATTCGCTCCGTCACCGCCGGTGACTCGAATCCCTCGAACCAGACTGGCCGGAATGCCCGCGACTGACGTGTCGACCTGGCCGTTGACCAGCACCTGCGCGAAGTTAGTGTTGGCCGGATCGCGTCGAATCGTGATCGCGTCGTCGGCGTTGGAAGTGACGATCAGCTCATTCGCGATGAAGAACGTCGATACCGAGAGGTTCGTTCGATCCTCAAGGACCTGCGTCTCCGACCAGTCACCTGAGCCGGTACGGCGTCGGCTTGTGGTTCGGGTAACTCGATTGCGAAGCGCTTCCAGCCAGGCGTTGATCTGCATTGGACCCATCCGTGGGTAAGAGAATCCTGCGTCAGTCCACTCGATTGAGTGCCGGAATCGTTCCGGCCGAATGGTGCAATGAACGCTGCAGTCGCCTCCCGCAGTCGCAACAGGTGCTCATGGGCGAACCATCCGTTGCACACTATCGACATGCGAGAATCGGATTCGCTGACATTGCTGACAAACGCCCTGGACTTCCCCTGACCGGAGAATATTCGGCAGGCCGCAAACTACTCCGAGCCTACCTGGATTACCAAATGACGATCTTTTGCTGGCACCGAGAAGGCCGATACTCAGCGACTCGCCTGCTCGTGGGTGAGGCAACTTGCAACGTGCTGGCGGCCTCAGAAACCGTTTCGAAACGTTTCCAGTCGGCGCGTAAAAACAGCGCACGAGCCGCAAACGCAGCTCAATGCGCCATTAGGAATTAGTTCGACCACGCAGAGATCAACTCTCCGCGAGCGTCACTCAGGAGGCGAATACAGTCTGACGCTCAGCAACAGACACGGTGTCGACTCGACCAGCGATGCCCTGTCCGGTGATGACCGAGCAGAGGCGGCTGATCAACTCCGAGACAAGTTCGTCGCGTTCCAGGCCAAGCTGTTCTCGCACGAGGCTGGCTTCATGAAGAATGAACTCAGCCAGTGAACCCGTGCCCCGCCCCGTTCGGACGACTCGACGAACAAACCGAGCAAGCCCGTCGCCGAACCGCGTCTCAAGATGAGTCGCAGCCATGTCATCGCCATTGAGGCCAGCTTTTCGGTAATTCTGGAATTCAGCTCGAATATCAGATGAAGTCATTGTGAACTCTTTCACCATTGGCAGTGGATGAAACTGTTGAAGCAAATCCGACGCCGGAGTTAAAGGAGCACGGTCTGAAAATCTGTGGTGTTGCCATCATCATCGACGACGCTGATTGTTCCGATTCCTGAGGTATTGGAAGATGCCGTTAACGTGAAACTTCCATCTGCTTCAACCGTCGCTGACAATCCGGAAAGAACGCCACCAAACGTAATCGTTGGGCTGCTGCCATCGGGCACCAGGACCTGGCCAGTGATCGTGACAGCTCCATTGATAACCTCGACGGACACGGTGCCGATGAAGACAGGCACCTGGGTCTCATCGGTTGTGGTGTCGTCCGTATCCGTGGCTGGATCATCCTCTTCTGTGCCCGGATCCTCTGTGCCCGGATCCTCTTCTGTCGTGGGATCTTCTTCTGTCGTCGGATCTTCCGCCGCCTCAGTCGTCGGATCTTCTTCTGTCGTCGGATCTTCCGCCGCCTCAGTTGTGAGATCTTCTTCTGTCGTCGGATCTTCAACTTCTGCCGGAACGGCGCTCAGCAGAACTTTGCTTTGAAGCGTTTGGACTTCGGCAGGTACTGAATAACCAGCTCGGCGACGGCTTGGGCGAACTGAAAAAAACTGAGAAAAATTCTTCTTTGAAAACAACATGTTTGGTGCTCCTTGCATCGATTGAAAAAGTGGCAGTAGTGGCCAGCTCGCCCCGGCCCGCGATCGATTTTGAAGAGAGCGATCTGTCAGGGACTGAACTGACCTGAAATGACGATTATTCTGATAATGCACATTATACCGATTCAGTCAGATTTTGCGTCTTAATGGTATAATGTATTTATGTACCGTTCATTACGTAACTCATTACTTGTTAACGGATTGCAGAACCTGATAATTTTTGAACATTTGGACGTCTGTTGAGGCTTTTCCCGTGGTCATTGCTCGCATATCTTCGGCCATCGACACGGCTGTACTGGACAGACATGACCTCGGTTTGGCATCGGGCGATGGTGCGGATCGGGCAATAAATTCTTGCTGCAACGAGTGCCGGGGCTACGAAATCTGTGTGCGGCGTACTGCCAGTTGATCGCGGACTTCGAGCATCGTCGCCGGCAACCGCGAGTACGTTGCGGTTCGGTATTTCAAACGTGCTGTCGAGCCTTCGAACGATCTTGCTGACGAACTGAATCACTGACACGGATACCGGAACCGTCGATGCGAGTTTTCAGCTTGTCAGCGCGATTGTCAGCGTGCACGGCGACTGCGCTCGTCGCGCCGGCGGCTTATAGCGACGGTCGACGCGTTCGCAAATAACGGCAGCGAACATGGCAATCGAATGAGCGGGTTCGATCTAAAGCACTTTCGAAATTAGTTTTCAGTGTCCTGCAGGAGGGGGCCACCAAGGAAACCAAGGGCCTTTCAGCGTTCCAGCTCCTGCACAGAAACCATGAAAATGGTCTAGAGAATGAACTGGCTGAGATCTTCACTGCCGAGGATCTCACCGAGATGGTCACGCACCGCTTCTGAGTCGATCGTCACGGACTTTCCGGACAGCGTCGGCGCGTCGAAGCTGACGTCTTCAAGGAGCCGTTCAAGAATTGTGTGGAGCCGGCGGGCTCCGATGTTCTGCGTCGACTGATTCATCTGAAAAGCGCAGTCGGCAATCTTCTGAATGGCGTCGTCGCTGAAGGAAAGGTTGACGCCCTCAACCTTCAATAACGCTTCGTACTGCCGCAGCAGTGAAGCTTCCGGTTCGACCAGAATTCGCACGAAGTCATCGCGCGTCAGGTCTGCGAGTTCTACTCGGATCGGGAATCGGCCTTGAAGCTCAGGCATCATGTCCGACGGTCGGCTCTTGTGAAATGCCCCGGCCGCGATGAACAGGATGTTGTCCGTTTTCAGGTTGCCGTATTTCGTCTGGACGGTCGTGCCTTCGACGATCGGCAACAGATCCCGTTGGACTCCCTGCCGACTGACGTCCGGGCCTTTCGACCCTTCGCCGTCGACGCAGACCTTGTCGATTTCATCGATGAAGACGAGACCCGATGCTTCGGCGAGACGTATTGCCTCGTCGTGGATCGAATCCTGATCGACCAGTTCTTCAACGATCTGGTCGAACAGTACTTTCTTCGCCTGTTCAACCGGCAGTTCGCGAGTCTTCGTCTGGCTGGGGATAAGCCGGTCGAAAACGTTCTGCATGCTTGGATCCATTTGATCCATGCCAAGTCCCGAGAACATCTGAACGCTCGCGGCTTTCTGTTCGACGCTGAGTTCGACCATTTTGTCGTCGAGTTTTCCGTCGCGCAGCATCTGCCGAAACTTCTCGCGAGTTCGCGTCTGCCGTTCCTGACGCTCACGTTCTTTCTCTGCGGCGTCACGCGCCGCATCCGCCTGCTGAGCTTCTGATTCCTCGCTGCTTGTCTCTGCAGATTCGAGGCTGGAGTCCATCGCTGGAGAACCGAATTCCGGGATCGCCAGCATCGGCGGTTTGGGAACGCTCGGTTCTGAAGATTTCAGCAGCAGATCGAGGATGCGATCTTCCACGCGCGACAGTGCCTCACCCTCGACATCTTTGCGCGCTTGATCATTAACAATACTGATAGCAGCTTCGACGAGATCCCGGATGATCGACTCCACATCGCGGCCGTAGTAACCAACTTCCGTGTACTTGCTGGCTTCGACTTTGACGAACGGAGCACCGGTCAACTTGGCAAGTCGGCGAGTGATTTCCGTCTTGCCGACGCCGGTCGGGCCGATCATCAGAATGTTTTTCGGAGTGACTTCGCGACGCATTTCCTCCGGCAGCTGTTTCCAGCGCCAGCGATTTCGCAGCGCGATCGCGACGGCTCGCTTGGCGTCGTTCTGTCCGACGATGAACTGGTCGAGTTTCGCAACGACTTCGGTCGGAGTCATTTCGTACACGGAATTTCCTCGACGATAAGATTGCTGTTTGTAAAGACGTCGATGTCCGACGCGATGAGGAGTGCTTCCCGCACGATTTCAGAAGCACTCAGGTCCGTGTGTTTGACCATGGCTTTGGCGGCGGCCACCGCAAAGTTGCCACCGGAACCGATTCCGACGATGCCATCGGTCGGCTGTACAACGTCGCCCTGCCCGCTGATCAGCAGACTGCTTTCAGCGTCGACGGTGATCATCATCGCTTCGAGTTTTCGCAGGATGCGATCGGTTCGCCAGTCGCGAGCCAGCTCGGTCGCGGCACGAGGCATGTTGCCCGGATAGTCCTTCAGTTTAGTTTCGAACCGCTCCATCAGTGCGAAGGCGTCGGCGGTTGAGCCGGCAAAGCCGACGAGTACTCGTTTATCGAGCATCCACCGAATCTTCTTCGTGTCCGACTTCATAATCGTATTGCCGTGGCTGACCTGGCCGTCCCCTCCCAGCGCGACGACTCCATCTTTGCGGACACTCAGAATCGTGGTCGATCGCCAGATCGGGCGTTGGTTGTCGGGTTTCATGGGGAGTTGCCTCAGATTTCTCTGATCTGAATTCCTGAATAAATCAGTCGAACGATCAAACTTCGTCTTAAGACTTCGCTGACCGGTTGCGCGATTGCGAGGCGTCATATCAACTGACCTGGCCACACTCAAGCAGCAACAAAAGCTTTCTAAACAGCGTCGATCAAATTCGGTCAAAATGGTCTCACCAGATCGCCTGTCTGACCAAAGAATGTTTTCCTCTTGACAACGACGATCCGGAAAAATTGAGTTCCGGCTGGGAAAACTGTAGCGGCAATGTGACGTGTGACGATAACTCGTGCAGAACTCGTTGCCTCGGTCGCGGAACAGCCGCGTGTTGGTGTCAAGTTTTGAAGAAGACGATGCGGGCCGCAGATGTTCTCTGTCAATGATCGAGGATAATGACCCGCGACAGGGATTAAAGAGGTCTCGCAGAAATGGAATTCTGCGACTGGTCGGGTTCTGGTCTTCAGACTTGAACAGACGGCTGGAACAAGAAACTCGCGTATCCGAAGCAACGTGTTTTCGGACTGAACCCCACCGGATCACGCGACAGATACAGGTACGGAGACCATGAAACTTCATCACTTCTTAAAGTCGACAGTCGCAGCACTGGCCTGTGCGGGAACGTTGATCCCTGGAGGTCTCGTGCAAGCTGGCGAGACTGCAGCGAAGACTCAGGCCAAAAAGCCGGCCAACATCGTGCGTGATTTATCACTCACGAAGGATGGCGTTCTGGAAGGGCAGGTCTCCAACGCGAAGAAAGCGGCATCGACAGGAATCGTCGTTTCAATTCGCCAGGTGAAGGAACGCAAAGAGGTTCATCGAACAAAGACCGACGACAAAGGTCGGTTCGAAGTTCGAGACCTCAAACCCGGCACCTATTACATCGTGGCTGGGACAGGTCACGGTCTGTACCGGGTCTGGGCGAGCAACATTGCTCCGCCGAAGGCGTTGAAGTCAGCCCGGATTATTTCGGACATGACGCTTGTTCGAGGTCAGGATCCCGACGGCAGCATTCTCTACGATGAAAACGGAGTCGCCTACGGGCAGGTTCGCATCGTGGACAACGGCGGGTTGGTTCCCGTCTCGCCGGGCGGAGCGTTCGCCACCTCGTCATCAGGATTCCTCGATAGCCTCGGGCTGTACGACGTCCTGATTCTGGGCGGCGTTGGAGCTGGAATCGGCATCGGAATCGCAGCACTCAACGAAGCCGACGACAATAATAACAATAACAACCCGCCACCACCGCCACCGGCAACACCATAGAGCCGGGCTTTACGGCGAAGACTCAAAAGACATTCGCAGCCGCATCCGAAACAATTTCGGGTGCGGCTGTTTTCGTTATTGAATGCGCAACTTCTGCTGGACTGCTTCGTCGTTGCCGAGTATCTATGATGTCGGGCCGACTTCCAGCAGAGCATCCGTATTTCACTAGAGACAGAAGGCTGATCAGAATGGCCAGCCCGGTTCCGACGATCGAGTCGCTTTCTTCCGAGCAGCGATCGCGTGTAGAGCAAGCAAGCTCGAACTTTCGAAACGCCATCACGACGAATCCGAATACTCGCATTCAGGAGTTCATCGCTGACTCATCGGGAATCGAGCGTCAGGTTCTGCTGCGAGAACTTCTGCAGATCGAGATCGAAGACCGTCGTCAGCGTGGGCAGATTCCGGGGCAGGATCACTACTCAAGTTTATTCCCCGATTCGTCTCACATCGTCGCGAACGTTTTTGATTCGGTCGACCAGTCGGTAGTTGACTCAGCAGCCGTCGAGACGGTTATCCCTGGCCAGTCACGGACTGACGACGGCGCAAACACGAGTTCTGAAACTCTGGACGACGGGTTGATTTCCGACTCCGTCGTGGCGTCTGCAGAAACGATCATTGAATCGAGCGAGGTCGTTTCGGCAGCGGACGCCGCGGCACAGACCAAACAGGACACGATGGTTGGACCCGGCAGTGGTCAGACCTCGACCCGTCAGTCGACCGGAAACCAGAGTGACGTCGAGACGATGGTGCCGACCGACGACGGCGGCTCGTCGGTCACGATGGACGAGAACCGGATCGCCGAAACGATCATTAGCGGAGCGGATGCAAAGCTGATTTCCCGGCAGCCAACTCGTGGGCCAGTCATCGGTTCCGGCCAGACGTTCGGCGATTACGAGTTGATCAGCCCTCTTGGCCAGGGCGGCATGGGTGTCGTCTATAAAGCTCGGCAGAAGGCCGCGAATCGGCTGGTCGCTCTGAAAATTATTCGCCCTGACCGCATGAGCAACATGACCGAGGTGACTCAGGGGCGGATGGTCGATCGCTTCAAAGCGGAAGCTCACGCGGCGGCCCGGCTTCAGCACGACAATCTGGTCACCGTTTACGACGTCGGAGAAATCGACGGCTGTCATTATTTCTCGATGCAGTATGTCGAGGGCGGTTCACTGTCGGATCAAATCAGCGATCGATCTCTCGACAGTCGCGAAGCGGCCACGTTCGTCGAACCAGTCTGCCGAGCGGTTCACGCCGCTCACGAAGAGGGCATCCTGCATCGCGATATCAAGCCGGCGAACATTCTCATTGAGGACGGGACGCTGCGCCCGCGGATCGCCGACTTCGGACTCGCGAAACTCCAGAACGAAGATCAGGAACTGACGCGTTCGGGCGAGGCAATGGGCACACCGTCTTACATGCCGCCTGAGCAGTTCGGCGACGCAGCCAGCGCGACGGCGCGTTCCGACATCTATTCAATCGGCGCGACACTGTATCACCTGCTGAGTGGCCGACCGCCGTTCAAAGCGGCAACGTCGATGGCGACGATGCGGCAGGTGCTGAATGTCGAGCCGGTCGCGCTCCGAGAACTCAACCCGGAAGTAAATCAGGATCTCGAGACAATCTGCATGAAGTGTCTCGAAAAGGAGCCCGACCGAAGATTTCAGACCGCCGCCGAAGTCGCCGACGAACTGAAACGCTTCATCAATGGAGAGCCGATACTGTCGCGACCGCTCAGTCGTCCCGAACGTCTCGTCCGCTGGTGCCGCCGCAACCCGCTGGTGTCTTCTTTGAGCGGTCTTGCTGCCGCCAGCGTTCTTGTCGCTCTGGTGAGTCTTGCCGTCGCCTATGTAAAGACCGACGAAGCTCGGAAGCAGGTTGAAGCGAGCCTCGACGAAACAGCGAAGGCTCAGAAAGTTTCCGAAGCCAGTTTTCAGGACGCACTGGCGGCAGTGAACGACTTCTTCACTCACGTCAGCGAAGACCGACTTCTGAACGAGCCGGGCGCCGAAGGACTCCGTCATGAACTGCTGGAGCTCGCGCGTGACTACTACCAACGGTTCCTGGATCGCCGTTCCGATGATCCGACCGTTCGCGAAGAAGTGGCTCTCTCGCATTTTCGCGTCGGTCTGATTGTCGAAGAACTGGACTCGCCGCAGGCCGCAGTCGAGTCGTATGAAAAAGCCCGCGACATTCAATCAAAGCTGCTCGGCGATTTCCCCGTTGCTGATTTCCCCGCCGCCGAAGCCGCCGCCGCGAAGGCAACGAAGCGAGCCCTCAGCCGAACGCTCAACGCGATGGCCAGGGTGGCGACGAACTCTGGCAACCTCGACGGTGCCGAAGAGCTGTTCAACGAAACTCGAAAGCTGCGGGTCGAACTCGTCGAATCAACACCCGACGCCGACGAGCGGATCGAATTTGACCGACTTCTCGCCAGTGTCGACATGAATCTCGGCCTGCTGGCCCGGCGGCGTTCGGAACTTGACAGGACAGGAATACTTTATCGGAAGGCTCAGGAACATCGTCAGAAAGCGTTACGTCGCCGCCCGAAACATCCGCAACTAAGACGTGACCTGGCCAAAGGCTGGTACAACCTCGCGAACCTGGCCGTCGATCTAAACGACGCTGAAGAGGTAAGCACCAACGTCGATCTCGCCATTGCCCAGTTGGAGGAACTGCTCGACGAAAATTCCGACGACTTGAGAGATCGATACCTGTTGGCGCTTTGCTACCGGATGAAGGCGGACCTGCATGCGGCTTTGATTTCCGTTGACGATTCGAAACTTGCCGAGGCCATTGACGGCTACAACAAAGCTCGGTTCGCCATGCAGGACCTCTCCGAACGCAGCCCGGCCGTGCACCGATACCGAGTCGAACTCGGCCAACTGCTGATGAACATCGGCCAGCTCGAAGGCCAGCAACGGCGTGTCACGGAGGCCAGGTCCGCTCTTGAAAACGCTGAAGACGTGTTCGCAAGTCTTGTCCAGGAAGACCCGGACGACGGCGAATTCCAGGAATTATTGAAACAGACCCAAGCAATTCTTGAGCAGCTCACAGCGTACGAAAAAATCTCTGCCGAGCAGAAGTAAGCTCAGTGCAACGCTCGCCTTGTGAATCTGTGCGGCTTGTTCCGTTCGTACAGGATCGGTGGCCCGAAATCGAGGTCCCAGCCGACTGCTCACAAACTCACAGGTCGGTACCGGTCGATACTCCCACGACGGTCCTACGCATTGATCGAGTTGCGCAGGATCCGCGAATGCCACCGATCGGACGATCGTGGCATCGCTGCGGCACACACGCCGCTCGGCATCCACATAAGTCTGCTAAAAGATCGTCTGCTATGGCCATGAAAAGTTCTGACGCATCACACGGATTGTTCATGTCGTTTGCGCGGACTCTTCCGTTGACCGTTGCCGTTGCCGTAGGACTGTCATCTTTCAGCGTCAGCGACGTGCTGGGTCAGTCGCCGAATGGTTCTGCCGATCCGAGTCCGGCAGTGGCCAAAGCCAATAAATCGGCAAGCGTCGAGCCGGGCCATAGCCCGATCCAGCCCGTAAACTTCGACCTGCTGGTTCAGAACGAGGCCACCACCAGGCCTCAGCCGCCAGCTCCAAAAAAAACAACAGCGAAGCCGGCACCGTCGGCAAAAGTTCCCGCTCCGCCAGCGGTCGGAAACTCGGTAAATCCGTCAACAGCTTCTCCGCCAACAGCTTCTCCGGCCGTGACGACTGACTCACCGGCCGAGTCCAGACTTCAGAATCCATTTGCAGCGTTCGAACCGCCACGCGGACGCAACCCGTTCCTCCCAAGGTTATCGAGAACTCCCGACATCTTTGGGGACAGCTTTATTCCGGTGTCGGCAAACATCAATGTCGCGAACGTGACCGGGATGACGGCAGGCCTGACCACGTTCGTCGACGCTGATCTTCCACTGGGCGGCGGAATGCGACGGTTCAAAAATGAGCACGCTCGAGCGTTGCCAACGGACCGCGTCTTCTTCCTCTACAACCATTTTCGCAATGCATTGAGGTTTGAAACGCAAAACACCTCATCAACGGACAGCGTCGATCAGTTTACGTTCGGTTTTGAGAGAATGTCTGATGACGGTCAATGGTCATTCGAACTTCGCATGCCATTCTCCGGTGACGCCGACCTTTCCGGAGACGATGCCAGCGTTCAATCAAACGGTGTCGGAAATCTTGTAGGGACACTCAAGCGACTGCTCTACTCGGATCCGACCTTCGCAGCCGCAGTGGGACTGGCAGTTGTCGTGCCGACCGGAAGCGATGCATCGGTCACGTTTGCAAATTCCAATACCCGCCTGGACTTCGAGAACGGCGCGACTCACTTGCTGCCGTACATCGCCTTGCAGAGTTCGCCAGACGAAAACTGGTTCTTCCACACCTTCGCGCAAGTCGACATTGCGGCCAATGAAAACGAAGTCAGACTGAGCGGCAACGGCTTTACGGCGTCAGACTCACTCGCTGACCAGACTCTGCTCTACCTGGACGCGTCAGCCGGTTACTGGTGGTACCAGGCCGCAAATGACAATGGCCTGACCGGTTTGGCATCGGTCGTCGAACTTCACTACACGACAACGCTCAACGATGCCGACACCGCGAACCTGAATGGCGCGTTGATCGGCAACCGCGAAAATCGATACGACGTCCTGAATCTGACAGCCGGCGTGCACTCCGAATGGAGCGGCAACACCGCCGTCCGAGTCGCCGTCGTCGTCCCACTCGATCGCGACGAACGATTCTTTGATTCAGAGACTCAGGTTTCGGTCATACGTCGATATTAGATTCTTACGTCATGAAACATGCGCGCCGTGCACGCTTTCAAATCTCACGCAAAGGCGAGAAGATTTGGATTCAAAACTTTGCGTCTTCGCGCCCTTGAGTGATCCTTTCTTTGATGGCGGCTTCGTCGCTTCAGGTAACTGGGAAAACGGTAGGCAGATGTGGAAGCTTGGCCGTTGGCGCAGGTATTGATCAGGTGTGCTGAACCACATTGAATTCTCACAACTTCGGGTTTCAGTTCCCGGAGGCAGTTCGGAATTCGAAAACGAGAATCTCTGTGAAAGAAAAATATGAAGCTCAGACAACTGTAACTCAGGCTGAAACCGCAACGCGCGCCTTCAGAATTCATGCACCGAGCCGAATTGACGGTCTCACGCAAGCTCTCTAGACTCCCGCCACTTCGCCCCAGTTGAATCAGGGTTCGCCGATCAAGAACGGCAGATTCCGACACCTGAAGGCGAACCCGCAACAGAGAAAACAGAAATTCGGGGCGTAGCTCAGCTTGGTAGAGCGCCTGCTTTGGGAGCAGGAGGTCGCACGTTCAAATCGTGTCGCCCCGACTTTTATAAACTGTGACTGAGTCGTAACTTACGACTACCTGCCATACCCG
>Ga0316208_1000590_pt1 | contig 41741 bp, 34 predicted proteins | sample 3monopyrite_MG_FD_204944 | JGI IMG/M metagenome (GOLD analysis project Ga0316208, IMG submission 204944) | Microbial mat bacterial communities from mineral coupon in-situ incubated in ocean water Damariscotta River, Maine, United States -... | ecosystem: Environmental > Aquatic > Marine >...
TCTCAACGAGTTTTTTACTTTTTAAAAATAAGCCAACACAACTACGGTGAATATTAGACAATACTTATTGTTTGTAGTACTAGGAGCTTGTCCGAGAATAGAAATTTACTGCGAAAAAGTTGAAATTACGAATATCGTCCTGATACTTGCCTAAATCCATGTAGGTTTACATGAAAATCCTTTCCTGAAGGATTTTTGGACGGTTTTTCACCTAATTCTCGTTAAATAGCCGTGTGGTGATGAAGCTTTTTGAGGATTTCTTAGGCGCATTAAGGGCTTGTGCTCTCATTGTGATTTTCTATATTGGGTTTTGGGACGGTCTTAAAAAGAAATAAACGTGTACTTTTAAAATCACTGGATTGCCGTCTTTGCGAGAATGACGAGGTGAGTAGCTACCTTTTACGAACACTATTTAACCGAATTTATTGTCTTGTTTCGCTCCTGCACAAATGTTACAGTGCTGAATAATTGCAACTTCACTGCTTTATTCTTCGTTAATAATAATTATTGTTGTACATAATGGGCTTAATATTTAAAATTCAAGTATTCTTAACTTGATACAAATAATATGTACAGTACTGCAGAAATTCGTAAAAAATTCATCGACTACTTCCAATCAAAAAACCATGCAATCGTTGCCAGTAGTTCCCTTATTCCTGCTGATGATCCTACTTTATTGTTTGTTAATGCTGGCATGGTGCAGTTTAAAAACATGTTTTTAGGTGCGGAAATACGAAAATACAAAAAAGCAGTCACCTCGCAGAAATGTGTGCGAGCGGGAGGTAAGCACAACGATCTGGATCAGGTGGGTTATACAGCCAGGCACCACACATTTTTTGAAATGTTGGGCAATTTTAGTTTTGGGGATTATTTTAAAGAAGAAGCCATTCATTATGCTTGGGATTTTCTGACACAGGTTCTTGAAATTCCTAAAGAAAAGCTACTCGTTACCGTTTTTGAAGAGGATGATGAAGCTGAAAAAATATGGATTGACAAGATCGGAGTCCCTGCTGACAAAGTCTTACGCATTGGCGCTAAAGACAATTTTTGGCAGATGGGTGACACAGGTCCTTGTGGGCCATGCTCGGAAATATTCTACGATCATGGTGAGCAAATAGCAGGAGGTCCTCCTGGTTCTGCAGATGAAGACGGCGATCGCTTTATAGAGATTTGGAATCTAGTATTTATGCAGTTTGACCGTCAAAAAAGCGGTGAATTGCTACCGCTTCCAAAGCCTTGCGTTGATACAGGGATGGGCTTGGAGCGTATTAGCTCGATTCTTCAAGGCAAACATAACAATTATGATATTGATTTGTTTCAACACATTATCTCTGCTATTTCAGAGTTGCTGCATTTAAAAAGCAACAACAGCCCTTCATTAAAAGTGATTGCTGACCATATAAGAACCTGTGCCTTTTTAATCAGTGATGGTGTTCAGCCAAGCAATGAAGGGCGCGGTTATGTTCTCAGAAGAATAATAAGAAGAGCCATTCGCCATGGTCATAAACTGGGGGCACATGAGGTCTTTTTCTACAAAATTCTTAAGCCATTGCTAGAGGTCATGAAAGAGGCTTATCCAGAGTTGTTAGAAAACCAGTCCATGATAGAAGAAACATTGAAAAAAGAAGAGTTAAGATTTTCAGAAACACTGGATTTGGGCATGGGGATTTTAAACAAGGCCATAGCCGAGATGAAAGGAGCTGTTATCACCGGAGATGTGGCTTTTAAGTTGTACGATACTTATGGGTTTCCTTTGGATCTCACCCAAGATGTGGCTAGAGAACACCAATTAACAGTCGATAAAGAGGGTTTTAATCGCTGTATGAAAGAACAAAAACAACGTTCAAAAGCTTCAGGAAGTTTTGCTCAAAACAACCAGCTTCCAACTGAGCTAATAACAAAGATCAATGCAACGGAATTTTTGGGCTATAAAAACTTATCAACTCAGAGTGAAGTTGTTGCATTAATTCACGATGACCATGTTGTGAGTCAACTCAGCGAGGGTCAAACAGGCAGTATCTTATTAGATAAAACGCCTTTTTATGCAGAATCTGGAGGTCAGGTAGGAGATATTGGCGCATTAAAAACAAACAATGTTCTCATTAAAGTTATTGATACCCAAAAGGCTGCTGGACAGTACCATTTGCATCAAGTGAAAGTCATTAAAGGAGCGATTACTGATGGTGCTAAAGTAGTGGCCGAAGTTGATGAAGGACACAGAAAAAAAATCGTCTTAAATCACACGGCAACACACCTACTGCACAAAGTTCTGCAAGAAAAGCTAGGCTCGCATGTCAAACAAAAGGGTTCGGTTGTTTCTCAAGATAAACTTCGCTTTGATTTTTCCCATGCTCAGCCTATTGATTCCGATTTGTTGCAAGAAATTGAGGCAGAAGTCAATAGCCACATTCGCAATAATCATCAAGCGAATACAGAGATAATGAGCTTTGATCAAGCTGTAGAAACGGGTGCGATGGCATTGTTTGGTGAAAAATATGGCGATGAAGTAAGAGTCTTGAATATTGGCGGATATTCCATTGAGCTGTGTGGCGGTACTCATGTGAAACATACCGGAGAGATTGGGCTGTTTAAAATCATTAGTGAAGCCTCAATAGCCTCTGGGATTCGGAGAATTGAAGCGTTAACAGGAGAATCCGCCCTTGCTTATATACAATCGAGCGAAGAAAAGTTAAACAAAGTGATTCAACTTACTCATGCTTCCTCAGAAACTGTTTGTGATAAAGTTGTTCATGCGATCGATAAAACCAAAGAGCTTGAGAAGGCGCTTGTGCAGTTAGAAAAGAAACTGGTAGGAAGTGCCGCTGAGGACTTGTGGTCAAAAGTTGAGGTGTCAAATAGTGTCAATTTTCTCTATGAAGTCCTTGAATCTGCCAAATTAGAGGACATGAAGACGATAATAGATGGCTTTAAAGATAAGTTTAATCCAGGAATAATCGTACTAGCAAACCATTCTAAAGAAAATAAAGTGCAACTCGTCTGTTCCGTCAATAAATCATTGACCCAAACAGTTAAAGCGGGAGATATCATTCGAAATATCGCTCAGGCTATATCGGGCAAAGGCGGTGGAAGGCCAGACTTTGCGCAAGGGGGAGGTGTGACATCTTTAGAAAAGCTAAAACAGGTTTTGAATGAAAACTTATCTGAAATGAAAAAACTGATAAATATTGAATAAATTGCTTCAGTTTTTAATGAAAATGTAGTCTAATGCCTGTCCTAGATTTTATGGAAAAAATTTGAGAAAATAAGTATAATAATAATTTTCCCCCATAAGGAAACAACTAGGACAAAACAGGAGATAAACAATGTTAATATTAACTCGCCGCGTAGGTGAAACATTAATGATTGGTGATGATGTAACAGTAACTGTGCTTGGCGTTAAAGGCAATCAAGTCAGAATTGGTATCAATGCCCCGAAAGAGATTGCAGTTCATAGAGAAGAGATATACGAGCGCATAAAGAACGAACAAGGAGCAAATGCTGAAAGCCAAGAATCTTCGGAAGAAGACAGTATCGGTAATCAGTAAAAGGATTTAATTTAAAATTTAGATTTAAAAAAATGGAGAGGTGGCCGAGCGGCTGACTAAATCGTCAGGAACGATTTGAACAGCAGCATGCTGGCCCGTAGGGTGGAGGACAGGAAGTTCGGAATAAGGCGCAGCGCCTTGTTAAATACAGCTGCCTGTCTAAATTAAATTTAGATTTAAAAAATTGGAGAGATGGCCGAGCGGCTGACTAAATCGTCAGGAACGATTTGAACAGCAGCATGCTGGCCCGTAGGGTGGAGGACAGGAAGTCCGGAATAAGGCGCGGCGCCTTGTTAAATACAGCTGCCTGTCTAAATTAAATTTAGATTTAAAAAATTGGAGAGATGGCCGAGCGGCTGAAGGCGCTCCCCTGCTAAGGGAGTATGGGTTAAAAGCTCATCGAGGGTTCGAATCCCTCTCTCTCCGCCATATTCGTCAATGTTTCTTTGCAGTCTTTTAATAAAGATTGAAAAGATATGTTGACAAATGCAGGTGAAGTTATCATAATTCGCCGCCTTGCAATAATGAGCGCCCGTAGCTCAGCTGGATAGAGTACCTGGCTACGAACCAGGGGGTCGGAGGTTCGAATCCTTCCGGGCGTGCCATTGCAAGTAGTTTAGACTTTTATTCACCAGTCAGAAAGGCAAATAAAAGTTTACAGAATACTTTCTTAATAAGTGTTTAAATGTTGGTTTAATTTTGTTATTGAATCACCACAGTTGGAAACACGGGCTTTTTTATTAAATAATTGAAATTATCATTGACGTTGGGCTTTATTATCAATAAAATCCCACGCCTTAAATTTGATATGTCAAGATTTAGTAAATTAAATAAGTGTAGAATCGGGGTATAGCGCAGCCTGGTAGCGCAACTGCTTTGGGAGCAGTGGGTCGGGAGTTCGAATCTCTCTACCCCGACCATTTTTTTAAAAGTTTTACACAAGTAGTAAAAAGCAAATAACTTTATGCGCCCGTAGCTCAACTGGATAGAGCATCGCCCTTCTAAGGCGAGGGTTGCAGGTTCGAGTCCTGCCGGGCGCGCCATTAAGTTATAGGTATTTATGGCGGTCGTAGCTCAGTTGGTAGAGCCCTGGATTGTGATTCCGGTTGTCGCGGGTTCGAGCCCCGTCGTCCGCCCCAATTTAATGCCTGTTTGTACATTTCAAAAAACAAGTCATATTTAAGTTGTCATTAGACAATATAATGCGAAAGTGGCGGAATTGGTAGACGCGCTGGATTTAGGTTCCAGTGTCGCAAGACGTGAGAGTTCGAGTCTCTCCTTTCGCACCATCATTCATTCAAGATATAAATTTGGAGCAACAATGCAAGTCTCTATTGAGAAAACTGAAGGTTTAGAGCGGAATTTAAATGTGTCAATTCCTGCAGATGAAATTAATTCTAAAGTTACTAGTAAGTTAAAAGAAATTGGTCAGCAAGTCCGCATCAAAGGTTTTCGACCTGGTAAAGTCCCTAAAAACGTTTTAACTCAACGTTATGGAAAACATGCGAGACAAGAAGTTTTAGGAGATATTGTTAATTCAAGCATTCAAGAAGCAATTAAAGAAAATAAATTAACGTTAGCAGAAACACCAGAAATCAAAGAAGCCAAAGATTTGGACGATGGCGGCTATGAATTCTCTGCTAAGATTGAAGTTATGCCAGAAGTTCCCCAAATGGACTATTCTAAAATAGAAGTTGAAAACGAAACCTCCGAAGTTACGGATGCTGATGTTGAGAAAATGATCAGTAAACTGCAAAAACAAAAACAAGAATGGAAGCCTTCAAAAGCAAAAATAGCCAAGGGTGACTTGGTTACTGTTGAGTACAGTGCAACCGATGGTAAAGAGTTTACTTATCCTGATTCTGGTAAGGAAAAAATGGGTATCTTGTTGGGCGAAAGTGGTGTTCCAGATGAGCTTATTGCTGAATTGGTTGGGATGAAAGTTAAGGAATCCTCAAAAATCAATCTGGATTTTCCTGATGTGTTCAATGTCAAGGAGATGGCTGGAAAGCAGCTGGATTTTGAATTTGAAATTGTAGATCACAAAAGAGGGAAACTTCCAAAGGTCGATGAAGAATTTGTAAAATCCTTTGGCGTTGATTCAGGAAATGCTGAAGATTTATCGAAAGAAATCAAAGAAAATTTGCAGCGTGAGCTCGCTAATGCGATAGAAGCCAAAATGAAAGAATCAGTCTTAAAAGCTTTAAGGTTGAAAGTAAAGGACTTACAACTGTCTGATAAAATGATTGCTAGAGAAAGCGCAGCGTTGGCTCATCAATCTATGGACAAAGCCCGTCAAATGGGCATTGAGAATCCAGTGCATCCAGATCACAAAGAATTTGAAGAATTGGCGAAAGAAAAGATACTAAACTCGCTTATTATTTCTTCAGTTTCAGCAAGTCAAGACATTAAAGTTGATTACACATTAGTCAAAAATAAAGTTTCTGAAATCGCTCAAACTTTTGAAAATCCTGATCAGATAATGGAGTATTATTATAATAATCCAGAGCTACTTGCTTCGATCGAAAATACGGTTTTGGAAACTCAAGTCGTTGAATGGATTGCTAAGCAAGTGGTTTTAAAAGAAAAGAAAGTAGCATTTGATAAAATTATGGATGCATCAGTATCTTAATATAAGAGAGTATAAGAGGTCAAAAAAATGTTAGCTCATGAAGAAATAATGAATCTCGTTCCAATGGTTGTTGAACGCACCGCTCGAGGTGAACGATCTTACGATATATTCTCTCGTTTACTTAAAGAAAGAATAATCTTTATGATTGGTCCTGTGGAAGAAAGAATGGCGAACTTAATCGTCGCTCAATTGTTATTTTTAGAAGCTGAAAATTCGGAAAAGGATATTTCTCTGTATATTAACAGCCCAGGTGGAGTAGTCACGGCAGGTATGTCAATCTATGACACTATGCAGTTTATTAAGCCTGATGTTAGTACAATTTGTATGGGTCAAGCTGCCAGTATGGGTTCGCTAATTTTGACTGCTGGTACCAAGGGCAAAAGATTTTCTTTGCCCAGTTCTCGGATTATGATTCATCAATTATCTGGTGGCTACCAAGGTCAGGCTTCTGATATTGATATTCATGCCAAAGAAGCATTGAAATTGAAAGAAAAATTGAATTTAGTGATGGCTAAACATACGGGCAAAACGGCTGAAACCATTGAAAAAGATACGGATAGAGATAATTTTTTCAGTGCCCAAGAAGCAGTTGACTACGGTTTGATAGATGAAGTCATAAGTAAAAGACCGTAATATTAAAAAATTTTAACTGATCCAAAACCAGTTGAGCCAATTGTTTGTCTCAACTGGTTTTTTCGTTTACAAACTGTAACTACTCTTCCTGTGTCATTCCCGCGAAGGCGGGAATCCAGTGATTTAAAGGTGCACGTTTATTTATTTTTAAGACTGTTGTCATTGTTTTGCTTTTTAATTTTCTTATAAATCCAAATCCCGATATAGAAAATTACCAATGAGGTGTATTTAGTTTTTGTTAATTTCTTATGCACATCAATTACTTGCACTCTAAATTGCGATTCTATATCGGGATTTGGGTATAAAGGCAATAGGTTCCACTCTTGGCGGGAATGACAACGGTGGGTGAGTAGTTGCTACAAGCTTAAGGTTTCTCTATTGGAATTGGGTAACAATATTTTAATTGTATTGTCGCAATAATACTTTAAATAGTAAGAATCGGCCTTATAATTGCAAATAATCTTAATTAATCAGTAAAAACGACTGGATTCAGTTTCACTATCATTCAAATTTAGTAAAATGTAAGCAATGCAATCAAATGAATATTATTAAACCACAACAAATCGAACGATTATAAATGTATCGATTTAAACTTGGTTTCTCATAAATTCACATCTGTGGAAGAAATAAAATGACAAAGAAGAAAGACGATAACTCTACCGAAGAATTAAAACATTGCAGTTTTTGTGGAAAGAGCCAACAAGAAGTTCCAAAATTAATCGCAGGACCAAGTGTTTATATTTGCGATGAGTGTGTGGATTTATGCAATGAAATTATAAAGGACGAATTTGAGGAATCTCTTGCCGATGACGAAACCTCCTTACCCACTCCAAAGACAATTCATGATTATCTGAATGAATATGTTATCGGTCAAGAACACGCTAAAAAGGTTCTTTCAGTTGCCGTGTATAACCACTACAAGCGAGTTAGAGCTAATTTAAACAAGAGCAAAGCCAAGGACGCTATTGAGTTGTCTAAATCAAATATTTTATTGGTAGGTCCTACAGGCTCTGGAAAAACGCTGTTAGCAGAAACTTTAGCGCGTGTTTTAAATGTGCCATTCACTATTGCTGATGCCACTTCATTGACAGAAGCAGGCTACGTCGGTGAGGATGTTGAAAACATTATTCAGAAACTTTTACAGAAGTGCGACTATGACGTAGAGAAAGCCGAAAGTGGCATTGTCTATTTGGATGAAATTGACAAGATTTCTCGAAAATCAGAAAATCCCTCAATTACCCGTGACGTTTCAGGAGAGGGTGTACAGCAAGCCTTATTAAAACTGATTGAAGGAACGGTTGCTTCTGTTCCACCACAAGGGGGAAGAAAGCATCCGCAACAAGAATTTTTGCAAGTTGATACAAAAAACATACTGTTCATTTGTGGAGGCGCATTTTCTGGTCTGGATAAAATCATAGAAAAACGATCGCACCAAACAGGTATTGGCTTTTCAGCAAATGTTAAGAAAATTAAAGCGACTGAAGAATTGGCCTTGTTTAAGAATTTACAACCCGATGACTTGGTCAGTTATGGTCTTATTCCTGAGTTTGTTGGACGTTTGCCTGTCATTGCAACTTTAGAAATGTTGGATGAAGCTGCTTTAGTTAAAATATTGGTTGAACCTAAAAATGCCATATCAAAACAATTCAAATACATGTTTGATTTGGATGAAGTGGAGTTGGAAATTCGTCAAGAAGCGTTAATCGCCATTGCAAAAAAGGCTCTTAAAAGGAAAACAGGAGCTCGAGGCTTGAGAACTATAATGGAAACAGCTTTGTTGAATATTATGTATGAAATTCCAGACATGAGCGATGTTAAAACAGTCGTAGTCGATCGCGCTGTCATCGAAGAAGGAAACAATCCAATACTCATTCGAGAGAGTGTTGCTAAAAAAGTGGTCAATGAAAACTAACTAATGACAGATAAAAAAAACAATGACGGTATAAATACCGCAGCAGTACTGCCTTTAAGAGATGTTGTTGTCTTTCCAGGAATGGTTGTTCCTCTATTTGTAGGTCGAAAAAAATCTATCAAGGCTTTGGCTCATGCCATGAAAAGCAGTCTGCCAATAATTTTGGTTGCTCAAAAAAATGCTGAAACAGATAATCCGACTTTAAAAGATATATACACAGTAGGAACATTGTCAACGATATTACAAATGGTGAGACTGCAAGACGGAACTCACAAGGTCTTAATAGAAGGTATTGAGCGTGTGCAGCTTAAGGATTTAACAGATGAAATTTATTTTGAATCCGAATACCAAGTACTCGAAATACAAGAGTCTGATGCTGGCAAGCAACTCGATATCATCAAAATGTCTTTGAAAGATAACTTCAGTCGATATGCCAATAGAAACAAAAAAACACCTAAAGATTTAAAAGATTCTATCCTGAATATAGAAGACACTGAAAAGCTTTCAGATACTATAGCTGGACATTTGGCCATCAAAGTAAGCGAGAAACAAAAACTTCTGGAAGAGTGTCATTTGGGCAAAAGATTGGAGGCTTTGTTGGATGTACTGGATACAGAGCTTGAATTGCAAAAGATGGAAAAGAAAATTCGTGGCCGAGTTAAAACTCAAATTGAGAAAAACCAAAAGGAATACTACCTCAATGAACAAATAAAAGCGATTCAAAAAGAGTTAACCGATATTGATAAAGGCAACTCAGAGCACGGAGGACTTGAAAAGAAAATTGCAGAGACGCAATTAAGCAAGCAGGCAAGAGAAAAAGTTATTTCAGAATTGAAAAAATTAAAGCTAATGCCAGCAATGTCAACCGAAGCTACAGTTGTTCGAAATTATTTAGAAACCATACTGAACCTGCCGTGGGAAAAAAGAAATGCTATCCGCACGGATTTGGATTATGCTCAAAAAGTATTGGATGAAGATCACTATGGTTTAGATGAAGTTAAGGAAAGAATTTTGGAGTTCTTAGCTGTACAGAAACGCAAATCCAAGATGAAGGGACCGATAATGTGTTTAGTGGGGCCTCCCGGAGTGGGCAAGACTTCTTTAGGAAAGTCCATTGCTAGAGCCACAAACCGAGTCTATTCTCGAATATCCTTAGGTGGCGTGAGAGACGAAGCAGAAATTCGAGGCCATAGGCGTACTTATATTGGTTCAATGCCAGGCCGAATTATTCAGAGCATAAACAAAGCAAAGACCTGTAACCCTATGATTTTGTTTGATGAATTGGATAAAATGAATTCAGATTTTCGTGGTGATCCTTCCTCTGCTTTGCTAGAGGTGCTGGATCCTGAGCAAAACCATTCTTTTGCAGATCACTATTTGGACTTGGACTTTGATTTGTCTGAAATAATGTTTATAGCAACAGCTAATTCGCTAAATATTCCAGCCCCATTGCGTGATAGAATGGAAATCATTCAAATACCAGGCTATACAGAACAAGAAAAAATTGAAATTGCCAAGCGCTATTTGATACCAAAACAAATAGAAGCTAATGGTCTGGCTCGCAAAGAATTGAATTTCAGTCCTGCTGCCATCAAGGAGATTATTCGTTACTATACTAAAGAGTCAGGCGTTAGAAACTTAGAACGTGAAATATCAAAAATATGCCGTAAAATAGTTAAAGAAATATTAACCCGTTCAGAAATAAAAAAAGTATCTTTATCGATAAAAAACATACAGAATTATTTGGGTGTTCGTAAGACAAATTTTGGCCGAGCCTCAAGCAAAAATGAAGTAGGAATGGTCACTGGATTGGCGTGGACCGAATTGGGTGGTGAATTGTTACAGATTGAATCGACTTTATTGCCCGGTTCTGGTCAACAAATATTAACAGGGCACTTGGGTAAGGTCATGAAAGAGTCCATACAAACTTCTTATTCGATGGTCAAATCAAGAGCCAATACACTGGGAATTGATGTAGAATCTTTGCATAAAAAAGACATTCATATCCATGTTCCAGAAGGAGCAACCCCAAAAGATGGGCCGAGTGCTGGAGTGGGAATGTGTGTTGCATTGGTTTCTGCTTTAACAAATAATCCAGTAAAAGCCGAGGTGGCCATGACTGGAGAAATAACATTAAGAGGAAAAGTGCTAGAAATAGGCGGGTTAAAGGAGAAATTGCTCGCTGCTTTGCGTGGCGGCATAAAAAAAGTGATAATACCATTTGACAATGTCAAAGATTTGATTAAAATGCCCACTCAAGTTAAAAATGAGCTAGAAATAATTCCTGTAAAGTACATCGATGAAGTTTTTGATGTAGCCTTAGAACAAGAAATTAAGCCTTTATCAAATAAAGACTTTTCTCTTAAGATTAATATTGAAAAAGGGATAGGGAAAACTGATCAAGACTCTTTTAGCCATTAATTTTGAAAATTAGTTGTGTTAATTTTATTTAGATTAAAACAAATAAAAAAGGTGAATTGTTTTATAAAAAAACAACACTTGTTGATAGTTATAGTATACAATTCGACTTCGGATTTTTACTGAAGAAAACACATTGTTAAGATGGCTTTAAAAGGTTGATCTTAGTTAAATAAATTGGAGTTAGAAATAATGAAAAAAGCAGATTTTATTAAAAGCGTTGCAGAACAAGCAGACGTGTCTCAAACAACAGCAGCCGCATGTTTTGATGCAATGGTTGACACAGTAACAGGTTGTTTGAAAGAAGGTGATTCTTTAACATTTGTTGGGTTTGGTACGTTTTCGGTAAAACACCGTGCAGCACGTAAAGGTCGCAATCCAAGAACTGGAGAGTCAATCGATATTAAAGCAGCAAATGTTCCATCATTCAAAGCAGGTAAAGCATTGAAAGAAGCTTTAAATTAAAAGCCCTAATTCGTGTAAATATCTGGGTGCTTAGCTCAGCTGGGAGAGCATCGCCCTTACAAGGCGAGGGTCGGGGGTTCGATCCCCTCAGCACCCACCATACACGGAGTGGTAGTTCAGTTGGTTAGAATACCGGCCTGTCACGCCGGTGGTCGCGGGTTCGAGTCCCGTCCACTCCGCCATTATAAAAAGGGTGTCATTTTTGACACCCTTTTTTATTTTACAAAATTAAGTCATGAAAAAATACTTGCATGAATTAATCAAAAAACAAAAAATTTATTATGTTAAGAGATATCAAACAACAATCATCGGGCCTAGGCTTTAAAATCATCATGGGCCTTATCATTATCTCCTTCGTCTTTTGGGGAGTGAGCGGTTCATTAATGTCTTCGGCTAATGACGGCGCGGCGACAGTTAACGGTGAAAAAATAAGCATTGATAAATTCAATCAAGCCAATCAAGCTCAAAAGAGTAGAATGACCAGTCAGTTTGGAGACAATATTGGCTTGGAGTATTTTGAATCTGAAAACTTCAAAAGAGGTGTGATGAATCAACTTGTTGACGCTGAGCTTTTAAGGCAGCAGGCGCAAAAATTTGATTACGATGTGGCTCCTGCAAAAATTAAAGAATACATAGAATCTTCTCCTGGCTTACAGATTGATGGCAAATTTAGCATGGAAGCCTATGCAAATTTTCTTGCACAGGTGAATAAATCAGCCGAACTTTTGCAACGGGATATCAAAGAAGACATTCAAAGTGCAGCCTTTCCTCAATTGGTTAGCACAACGGCATTTTCTCTACAAACAGAAATTGAACAACAATACAAATTATCCAAACAAAAGCGAGACTTTGATTATATCGAACTTGCGAGCAAGGATTATGAAGACAAGGTTGAAATTAGTGATGAAGAAATTACTAATCATTACAGTGAATTTGGTCAAGAATACAAAACACAAGAACAAGTCTCGGTAAATTATATAGAGCTATCTGCGGCTGATCTCGGTTCAGAAATTGAAGTAACTGATGAAGACATCCAACAATCTTACGAGGACAAAAAAGAGTCCTTAATGACAGCAGAAAAACGCAAAACTCAACACATATTGCTGTCAGTGAATAAAGGCAACGAAGATGAAGTTAAAGCTAAGATTGACAAAATAGCCGAAAGAATAAAAGCTGGAGAAGACTTTGCTGAAGTGGCAAAAGAAGTTTCTGAAGATCCAGGTTCAGCAAAAAATGGCGGTGATTTAGGATTGGTAGCTCAAGGAGACATGGTTGAAGCTTTTGATGAAAAATTATTTTCTATGCAAGAAGGTGAAGTTTCAGAGCCCATTTTATCCACTTTTGGTTATCACATCATAAAATTAAATAAAATTCAATCTCCTGAAGTGCCTAAGCTCGAAGATATTAAGGCAACTTTGATTGAAGAGCTTAAAAAGTCGAAGGCCGAAGAGTTGTTCTTAACCCGTTCTGGTGAATTGGATACACTGATTGTCGATTCTGATAATGTAATTGAAATCGCCGCTGAAGATTCGGGCTTAGAGTTAAAATCAACAGAATTATTTGCTCAAGGCCGCGGTCTTGGCATAGCAGCGAATGCTAATTTTTCAAAAACAGCCTTCAGTGATTTAATTAAGATCGATGAAGAAACCAGCGGAATGATTGATTTGGGTGAAAACCATATCGCTTATTTGCACATCAAGGAATACAAACCATCTGTAATCAAGCCACTAGAAGAAGTCAAAGAGCAAATTACAAATAAAATTAAATCTGAAAAAGCCATGGATTTAGTGAAACAAGAAGCAGAAAATTACGCCAAACAAATCAACGATAAAGAAAAAGACTTGGCAGCCATTGCTCTAGAGTTAGGAAAAGAAGTTGTCGAAGCGCGTGATGTCGAACGTGTGGGCTCAAAACAACCCTTTAACTTAGTTAAGAATGTTTTCAAATTAAAAAATGATGAGCAGAAAGCCGCTAATGTCGTTGAATCATCCAGTTTATCTGTGGCTCTAGTAGAATTAAAGAAAGTTACCGAAGCAGATTTAAGCGCTTTAACAGAAGATGAAAAGAAAAACATTGCAACTCAAATAGAAAGAACGGCTTCTAACAATGAAATGCAGAATTTAAGTAAAGAATTAAGAGAAAATGCCAGTATTTCAATTAATGACAGAGTTTTTGAAAGTAACCTTTAATAGCAGCATCTGATCTGGCTTTTTTATAGCAATATCCAGTGTTAGATAGAGCACTCTCATGGACGAGAGTAAATGTCAGGAGGTTAAGGCTTAATCTTGTATTTTAAACTGAATGTCAAAATAGCAAAATATAATGAGAAATGTTAAGACAAGTTTGCAAGCAAAAATACTAAGTGAATTTGATCGCATGTTGAAAGTTGTCTCTTTGCCACCAGAACCTCCCACTATAAAAACACCTTTATCTCAAAAAGTTTATGTTCATACTGATCCCCTTGAATTGAAACAAACTCAAGGTCTAATGCGAATTAATCACACAGGAGAGATTTGCGCTCAGGCATTGTATTTTGGTCAAGCACTGTTTGCTAAAGATGCTAAAACACACGCCCACCTAATTGGTGCAGCTTCTGAAGAACACGATCATTTGTATTGGTGCCAAGAGTGTTTAGATGACCTTGGAACACAGGCAAGTGCATTAAATTACTTTTGGTATTCTCAATCCTTTTTATTGGGTGCATTCGCCGCACTATTTGGGGATAAAACCAGTTATGGCTTTGTCATTGAAATTGAGAAACAAGTGGAAGAACATTTGCAGGAGCATTTAACAATCATTTCAAAAAAAGACATTAAAACACAGGCTATATTAAAGAAAATGCAAGAAGATGAAATACGCCATGGTCAGCAGGCTCGTGCTGCAGGTGGCGTTGAACTGCCAAATGCAATTAAGAAGGCAATGGGTGCCATGTCCAAATTTATGAAATTTTTAGTCTATCGAATTTGAATATTTGAGACCTTTGCATAATACCCAAGTCCCGATATAGAAAATCACAATGAGAGTACAAGCCCTTAATGCGCCTAAGAAATCCTCAAAAAGCTTCATCACCAATGAGGTGTATTTAGTTTTTGTCAATTCCTTATGCACATCAATTACTTGCACTCTAAATTGCGATTCTATATCGGGATTTGGGTAATAAGTGTGACGAATATAAAATTATTAAATATTTTTATATTCGTAGTCGCAAGCCTAAACGGTTTTTTTACTGCCTAAAAATAAGTCAACACAAAAGAAATACTATTTATTTTGAATAATGTCACAAATTAGTTGCAAGCTGTTTGCTTATTAAGTAATATTCCCGCTCTTAATTTATTGCAATCTATTGATGGGGATTTCTTATCACTAAATTCTTTGAATTCTGTAAAATTAGTAATATAAATAAGTGTTTGAACAAAAATGAAAATGATTTTATTTAGTTCTCTCACGACGACATGCTCAGGAGCATACTTATAATGAAAACTTTTAGTGCAAAAGCTGATGAAATCAAACGTGAATGGTTTGTCATCGATGCTGAAGACGTGATTTTAGGTCGTATGGCGACAGAAATTGCAAGACGTTTACGTGGTAAACATAAACCAGAATTTACACCTCATGTAGATACAGGTGATTATATTGTTGTTATCAATGCTGAAAAACTAGCAGTAACGGGTAATAAAATGAAAGATAAAATTTATTACAAACATACTGGTTATGTCGGTAATTTAAAATCAATCACTTTAGAAAAACAATTACAAAAACATCCAGAAGTTGTTATTGAAACAGCAGTTAAAGGCATGTTACCAAAAAATTCATTGGGACGTACTATGTACCGTAAACTTAAAGTTTATGCTGGTCCAGACCATCCTCATGAAGCACAACAACCCATCACTTTAGAAATAGGTAGGAAATAATCATGGCAACTCAACAATATTATGGAACAGGAAGACGTAAATCTTCAGTCGCTCGTGTATTTCTTTCTCCCGGCTCAGGCAACATTGTTGTTAATGGCAAATCACTGGAAGAATATTTTGGTAGAGACACATCAAGAATGGTTGTTAAACAACCTTTCGAAAAACTCGAAATAACTGGCGAATGGGATGCCAATTGCACAGTTGTTGGCGGCGGTAATACAGGGCAAGCTGGTGCAATTAGATTGGGTATTTCTCGTGCTTTATTGGAAAGCGACGAAGAATTAAGAAGACCGTTAAGAGCGGAAGGATTCTTAACGCGTGATGCAAGAAAAGTGGAAAGAAAGAAAGTTGGTCTTCGCAAAGCAAGACGTGCGGTTCAATTCTCGAAACGTTAAAGAAATACTTTTTTATTGGTATGAAAAAACGGATATTTATTATCCGTTTTTTTTTGCTATTTTTTTATCCCCTAAATACCGATAGAGAAAGTACAGATGCTTATTACTTCTAGTATTGGGATTGATGCAGCGAAATTGCACAGTTTTGTTTACACCCTCATAACCAAGGCAAAATGAATGAATTTAGTGTTTTATCAGTTATAAGGGTATTAAATAATAGTCTATAAAGTTATTATAGTAATACATTATGTCAATTTTATTGGCTGGTCCTACTCAAATGATGAAGATAAAACTTTTTAACTTTGAGGTCTTTATGGGCAGATATATCTTAATACTTTTTGTTTTTTCTTTATCGGGTTGTGCAATTTTTGGAGAGTACCGCGAAAGACATGTTCAATCTACTTCGTTAGTCGGTTTTTTATACCCAAAAGGAAAGTTGCCGTTGGCTGATAAGAAGAATCCCGTTTTAAATTTACCTTTGCGTGTCGGTTTGGCCTTTATTCCTGATAAAGATGCAAACACAACAATTTCAGCGGTTACGAAAAATAAGTTGTTGGAACAGATAAAAAAAGCCTTTTCTACAAAAGAATATGTCAATGAAATAATTGCAATACCAGAAATATACTTACAAGGGTCGGGTGGTTATACAACACTGCAACAGGTTAATAATCTTTACCAACTTGATGTTATTGCATTAGTTTCTTACGATCAAATAGTTAATGGTCGTGATAATATTTTTTCATTGAGCTATTTAACCATTGTTGGTGCTTATATATTGCCTGGTTCAGGATACGATGTCAGTACAATGATTGATTTAGCAGTGATTGATGTTCCATCGAGAAGTATCTTATTTCGTTCAGCGGGGACGAATATTTTAAACAAGAATCTAGTCCCAGGTGCCTATGTTAATCAGGCCTACATCAAAAAACAGAACAAAGGATTTGAATTAGCAATGAATCAAATGCAAGCTAACTTATTTATAGAGCTTGGTAAATTTGAACAGAGGCTAAGAAAACGCGACGTTAATGACAGAATTCAAGTTCGCCACCGCCAAGGATACTCTGGTGGCTCGGTATCGTGGTCACTAGTAATATTGCTATTACTTATGGTGTTTGTCAAAAAAATCTCTATAAAATACAGCTATAAAAAATCCTATGTTGACTGACCTACTTGCATTTAACAACGATAGCTTTTATGTCTGGCAATTAGTTACGGCTCATTTTGTTCATTATGATAGTAAACATGCTTTGTTAAATATAAGTGCTTTTGTTTTATTGTTGTATGTGTTTCCAATGCCAAAGCAAAAAATTGTCAAAGCAGTGTTATTAGCCATGATGTTAATTGATGCTTATTTGTTGCTTGCCAGTATAAATTCTTATAGAGGTTTTTCTGGGCTTATATATGTAATACCGGGTTTGGCAGCGGCTGAATGCTTTAATAAAAGAGATTATTCAGCCTTGTTCTTAATCGTCTTAGTGGTTTTTATTTATATTTTTATCCTATCAGAGGATAAAAATATCAGCTATTCGATTACATGGTATTCCTTAAAGCAAGCTCATTTAATAGGGTTTATGGCTGGCTTAATAAGCCCTAAATTTCTATATTGGGATATAGGAAATAATTAACTATTCAGCATAATTCAAGCTAAGAGCTGTGTTTGCTCATTTTCTTTAGTAAAACTTGTTTGAGCATGAAAAGTGCTAATCATTTCAAATATTCATACAGCAAACAAGTATTGAATATAATACAATGTACTCAAGTGAATCTTATACTGAATAAAATGAGCCGATACAGCGCTTCTGAATAGTTGCAATAATACAATGATAACAAGCTCCTAGTACTACAAACAATAAGTATTGTCTAATATTCACCGTAGTTGTGTTGGCTTATTTTTAAAAAGTAAAAAACTCGTTGAGAATATTTTTATTAAATAAAAGCTTGTTATTACTAAGCTTTCGAGTTTCTATAAATAATTTTCTTCTCAAACAACTTTACTTTTTAAAAATAAGCCAACACAACTATTTTTGCGAGATAAGCTGAATATTAGACAGAACTTATTAATTGCAGTACTAGAAAATAAAAAAGCTTCATCACCATGAATATAGGGAATTGGGTATTACAATGCCATGACTAAGATTTTTCGAATTTTATCCAAGTCTATGTCTTGGTGCTCACCTAGCTTAACCATGCGATGTTGTTTTAGCTTGGCTAAAATTGGATCAATATCTTGAGCAGTTAAATCAACATCGGACAGACGGATTGGAACCTGCATGGTTTGAAAAAACGCTTCTGTTTTGGCAATGGCCTGCTTTATTATTTGCTGTTCATCTTCGTGATTTAAGTTCCATACGCGTTGGCCGTATTGAATGAGTTTTTCGCGCTTGGCACTTTTACAAATCTTCAAAACAGCGGGATAAACAATGGAAAGTGTTCGCGCATGGTCAATGCCGTGCAAGGCTGTTAATTCATGCCCTATCATGTGTGTAGCCCAATCTTGGGGGACACCAAGGCCAATCAGGCCATTTAAAGCCAGTGTAGCAGACCACATTAGATTGCCACGAACCTCTAAGTCATTTTTAGTGTCATCAGCCAGAGCTAATGGTCCGTCTTCAATCAAGGTTTGTAAAATGCCCTCTGCAAATCGGTCTTGAATTTTTGCATTGACGGGATAAGTCAAATACTGTTCAACCGTATGAACAAAGGCATCTATCACACCATTGCTGACTTGTCTTTTTGATAAGGACAAAGTTACCGATGGATCCAGTACAGCAAACTTAGGATAGAGTAAAGGAGAGCCAAAAAAAAGCTTGTCTTCACCTCGGGTCATAACACTGCCTGAATTGCTTTCTGAGCCCGTAGCTGGCAAGGTTAAGACGACTCCAAAATCAATCGCTTTATCAACGTGAGCTTGTTTGCTCAACAAGTCCCAAGGATCCTCGCCAGCAAATAATGCCGCTGCGGCAATAAACTTCACGGCATCAACTACAGAACCTCCACCCACAGCCAAAAGATAGTCGATATTTTTTTCTTGAATGAGTTTAATGGCTTGCATGGCTGTTTTGTATTTTGGATTGGGTTCAATCCCAGAAAACTCGAACCATTCGTGCTCACTCAAGGCCTCTTTGACTTGCTCATAAATACCATTGGATTTAATGGAACCCCCTCCATAAATCACTAAAATACGTGCCTGTTTCGCAATTTCTGTGCTTAATTTATTGATTTGGCCAGATCCAAAGTGAATACGAGTAGGGTTATAAAAGGTAAAATTCATCATAATTTGAGCTGAGTTGAGGTCATTTGAAAATAACATAGAGTGCTATCATATGCAATATTTGTGTTGGCTTATTTTTAAAAAGTAAAGTTGTTTGAGAAGAAAATTATATATAGAAACTCGAAAGCTTAGTAATAACAAGCTTTTATTTAATAAAAATATTCTCAACGAGTTTTTTACTTTTTAAAAATAAGCCAACACAAAACGGTGAATATTAGACAATACTTATTGTTTGTAGTACTAGGAACGAGAACATAAACGAAGTAAGCATCACGCAATAACCGATTGAATCTAGTCTTCATCAAAACAATGACTGGGAATATCGGCCTTTTTACCAAAATCTCGTTCGGACTTGTCCAAGGCACAATCATCAATAAGTATTTTTAACAAGGCAGGTTTGTGCTTTGTTTTTTGTACACGAGCACAACTGTCAATGCACTCGAAGCATTGCGTGCAGGTAAAAATTTTGCGCTTAATATTGCGTGGCTTTAGGCGCATTGGACAAGCATGTTCACAAGATTTGTCGCAATCCTTGCATTCTTTTGCTCGTTGACTATCAAAGCCAACGACCATGGCTTTTTTGTTACCCATCCATGCCAACGATTGAAAAACGCCTACAGCACAAGCATAGCGGCAAAACAAATGCCGTGCAAAAGTAAATTCAATGGTAAAAGCAGTTGTCACAGCAGAAATAAAGATAAATTGATTGCGGGTAAAATCCAAGTGGATAAGATTGCTATAAATTTCTTTGGGAGGTAATAAATAACTTAAAGCCAATACAGCCCAACAAAGTGCAAACAAAACAATCAAGAAAAAAGTCACTATCCACCACCAAGGATTGGTCTTTACTTGTGTACCATCGGATTGTTTATCTGGGAGTTTTGGTTCCCACAAACTGGGTTTGCCACTGGCTTTGCGCATAAAGGTATTGATGTATTCAACGACTGTAAAATGTGGACATAACCAACCACAATACAGCCGTCCCCAACGCCATGCGATTAAAAGAAAAACAACAATGCTAGCAACTAGTGGCAGTATGGCATGAGTGAAAATTCGAGTGGCCAGTTCACCAGTGCCTGCTCCTTGGGAGATAAGCTGCTGCAAATTGAGTTTTAAATCGGTGAACACTACAATAAAATGCCCTTGGTTTAAATCCAAACGAAATATATCAAACACAGGCGTCAAGACAAAAAGAGCAAAGAATCCTAGTTGGTAAATCAAGCGTTTATTGGTGCGTTTTATCACGGTTAAAGCTATGAACTTTCTAGTTTTGCTTGCACGACATCCATTAATGCAGCAATGACCTCTTCATCATCGGTTAAGGGTTCAATGATGGCGCTTTGGCAAGCTTCATTTTTTGAAATTCCAGACTTTATCAAACTGGCAGCATAAATCAACAAACGAGTTGATGCTGATTCTTCCAAGTCATGATCTTTTAATTGGCGTAATTGGTAAGCTAACTCTGCTAATGGTTTGGCGATGCTTTCATTTACTTGCGCTTCTTTTTGGATGATTTTAGATTCTACTTCAATGCCAGGATAATCAAATTTTAGAGAAATAAAGCGCTGTCGAGTTGAGGGTTTCATGCCTTTGAGGAGATTTTGATAACCTGGATTGTAAGAGGCAATTAGCATAAACTCAGCGGGCGCTTGCAATATTTCCCCAGTGCGATCGATGGGCAATATTCTGCGATCATCCGTTAGAGGATGGAGAACAACAATGGTGTCTTTACGAGCTTCGACCACTTCGTCCAAATAACAAATAGCACCCTCGCGAACGGCCTTGGTTAAAGGACCGTCTTGCCAATAGGTTTTACCATCGCCTATTAAATGCCGGCCTAACAAGTCAGCGGCGGTTAAATCTTCATGACAAGCAACAGTATAAAGTTTTCGGCCTAATTTTTCGGCCATATGTTGAACAAAACGTGTTTTACCACAACCTGTGGGGCCTTTGAGTAAAACGGGTAATTGATTGTTCCAAGCTTGAGCGAGGAGCTCGACTTCGTTGTTTTGTTGCTGGTAAAATGGTGTCATTGTAATGAAATTGTCGCTTATTGTTGTTAAGAGGGAATGATAGGCATTTTAGCTATGACTCAAATCCCGATAGAGAAAACACGATTATAGCACAACTCCTTGGCACGCCAAGCAAACCCAAAAAATGTCCATTTTTAACTTTTTCGCAGTAAATTTGTATTATCGGGCAAGCTCCTATGCCACGTGATTGTACTCTATTTCGGTTTCTGTATCGAGATTTGGGTCTGAACAACAAGGTGAAAGAGTGTTCACCTTGTTGCAAGTGAGGTAATTTGTCTAAACTTCTTCTTCTCCTTTGATGAAAAAACTCACCAAGTAAACAATCAAACCAATTAAGAAAACAACACCAGCCAGTTCACGCATCCAATAAAAAACAGCCAATTTTTCTTGGACAACCATAAAGGGCAATGGGGTATCGGTTAAGCGCTGCAAATAGACTTGCAAGATACCAGCACCTGTTAAAAACAAGGTGATAAAAACCATAGCAACGGTCATGAGCCAAAATGACCACATTTCAACCACTTGTGCTTTCATGGAATTTGCTTTTCGTCCTCGCATTAAAGGCATGGCATAAGAAATAATGGTTAAAACCACCATGACATAAGCTCCATAAAAAGCCATATGCCCATGAGCTGCGGTTATTTGAGTGCCATGTGTGTAATAGTTTACAGGTGCTAAGGTGTGTAAGAAACCCCAGACACCCGCACCAAGAAAGGCCATCACAGCAGTTCCTAAAGCCCATAATGTTGCGGCTTTATTGGGATGATCTCGGCGTCGTTTGTTGACCACATTAAAGGCAAATAAGGTTAACATAAAGAAGGGAATCGGTTCCAAAGCAGAAAATATAGAACCCAGCCATAACCAGTACCCAGGAGTTCCTATATAAAAGAAGTGATGCCCAGTACCAATGATGCCAGAAATAAGCGCCATGGCTATGATGATATACAACCACTTTTCGATAACTTCACGATCCACACCGGTGACTTTTATTAAGACGAAGGCCAGTAAGGAAGCAAGAATTAATTCCCAGACACCTTCAACCCATAAATGCACCACAAACCACCAGAAGTATTTGTCCAATACTAAGTTATCAGGCACATAAAAAGCGAACAAGAAAAAGACAGCTAAGCCGACCAAACCAGTTAATAACACCATGTTTATTACTGTTTTGCGCCCCGATAAAATGGTCAAACCAATATTGTACAAAAAGCCAAGGACGACAATAACAATGCCAATCTTACTAATGGTCGGTTGTTCCAAAAACTCTCGACCCATAGTCGGTAAAATACCATTGCCTGTAATCTCGGCTAATCGTGCATAAGGAATGAGCAAGTAACTAGCGACAATAGTAGCACCAGCAACAAGAAATATCCAAAAAAGAATTTTGGCTAATTTGACCGAGTGCAATTCGCGTTGAGACTCTTCTGGCACAAGGTAATAGGAGGCTCCCATAAAGCCAAACAGCAACCAAACAATAAGCAGGTTGGTATGCACCATACGGGCAATATTAAAAGGAATGGCAGGGAAAAGAAAGTCCCCCCAAACATATTGTAAGCCTAAAATAACACCAAAAAGTATTTGTCCAACAAACAAACCAATGGCCGCCATAAAATAAAGCTTGGCAACGGATTGTGATTCATATTTTAAATTCATGTCGATCACCCTTGAATGTTTGGAGGCCAATTGTGGGTTTTAATCCCGTTGGCGTATTTGAGAAATTGCGCGATACCTTCCAGCTCTTCTTCAGTAAGATTGAATTGCGGCATGCTACGACGGCCTTTTATACCCTCGACTGGGCGAGATTTAATAAAGGCCTTGATGGCTTCTGTGCTTTCGCCAAAACGTGTATAAACATTGCCAAGTTCCGGAGCAAAATAAGCTCCTTCACCTAACAATGTGTGGCAACCGACACAGTTGTTGTTTTCCCAAACAGTTTTGCCAAAAGCCACCACTTCGGTGAGATTTTCGCGATTGTCTGTTTGTGGTAGTTTGTTAACGGTATCCACGGTCAGTCCAATAAATGCGAGGAAAAAAAACAAGGATCCCCCGTAATAAATGTTTCTGGCCATGCCCTTGGTAAATCTTTCTTTCATTACAACCTCCAGCACTATATAAAATGGTTTTACAGGCTGTAATGTTAATAATTCGTTAATAAGAGGGCATTGATATAAGTCAATTGTGCTGAAGAAAATGAACAAACACAGTTCTTAGCTTAAGATATGCTGAATAGCTCGGTGTTTTCTATATCGGAGTTTGGGTATCAGGATTTGGGTTGTGCTAAAGAATAAAATAAAAATAGCATCAAGCTAATCCACGCTGCAAGTGCTATCCAAAGCATTCCATGCGACAGATACAACAAGGGTGTGAATTCAGAGGAAAGAGCTAAGTTGTTTGTTGCAACAGTGTACATGCCCAGAGGGAAGACGATACTCCATTGAGCAGGTTCGTAAGTGAGAGGGATCTGTTTATATACGTGCTTCCACAAGCCAATAATGACAAGCAACGGAATCCACCAAGTGGCCCAAGTCCAAAGCATAATGGAAAACATTTGCACAATGGAATGCAGGCTGGATAATAATGGGATAATTGGATCAGTAAGTAGCAAGCTGCTGCCTGCATTAGCACTGATGGCGGCGGCACCCATAATCACCCACATTAAGGGAGAATAATCTTTGGCCTGCATATTTAAAAAGAAAATTCTGTAACAAAACAAGGTAACAAAAATAGCATAAAAAATCATACCAAGAGCCCATAACATGTGGATTTCTACCATCATGTAGGCCGCATATTCACCAAGTTCGGCAGCAATTTTAGTGCCCAGTAAAACCAAGGATTGTGTGCCAACTATCAGTATCAACCAGCCACCATGCACCACGTTGACCTCTCGATCTTCGTGAGCAAAGCACAAAGAGGCAAAGCCAAAATACATCAAAGCAGACCAATAAATAAAAGCCACAACCCAGCACACTAAAGCAAAAATCAAATAACCATGCTGATACAACAACATGCCACTGATGTTGGTGGCAGCAACAAAGGTAAAAAAGATAAAAGTTGTGCGTGGATTAATTAAATTTTCCCAGACGGTTTTTGGAAATTTAAGCAAGCGCCAACTGTAAAGAAAGGTCATCACACACCATGTCAGGAGCGTGATGATAAAAAAGACATCAGAAGCTACAACAAAGTCCTGTAGGCGCAGAGCGACAGAAATAATCCCAGTAGCCATTGTCATGGCAAAATAACCCGGGTATAAATCGCGTAACCAAATCAACTTTTGACTTTGTTCTGGCATGACTTATACGTATTTGACTCCAACAATGTAGTAGTTTTTGATGCCGCTAGGTGTTTGTACCTCAACTTCATCATCGAGTTCTTTGCCGATTAGCGCACGAGCAATTGGCGAAGATATAGAAATCTGATTGTTATCGATATCTGCTTCGACATCTCCAACAATTTGATAAGTGACGATTTTTTCGTCGTCGTCTTCTAGAGTGACAGTTGCGCCAAAGACCACCTTATCACCGACATTCAAACTTTTGATGTCAATTATTTGAGCATTACTGATTGTGCCTTCTAGGTATTTTATCCTGGCTTCGTTCATACCATGCTCTTCTCTAGCGGCATGGTATTCTGCATTTTCTTTTAGATCGCCATGGGCTCGTGCTTCTGCAACAGCTTCAATAATGCGGGGTCTTTCTTTGGTTTTTAGGCGTTTTAATTCTGCTGAAAGTCGTTCTGCACCTTCGGCAGTTAGTGGAGCTCTGCTCATTGTTTTTTCCTCATAAATTAATCAGTCACTCAAGCCTTTAATGGCGAATAAGCGATTTGGATTGTCTAAGAACTTGTCCCAGAATAGGAAATCTGGATTTGTGCCATTTTCCACCTAATTCTCGTTAAATAGCCGTGCTATTCGCCTCAAAAATCTTTCAGGAAAAGATTTTCACGCAAGCCCACATGGATGTGGGTAAGTATCATGGATGATACGAATAAATCAGGCAAAAACCTGCCTCAATTCAACTTTTTCTCGCTACAATCGCTATTCTCGGACAAGCTCCTAGGAGCTTGTCCGAGAATAGAAAACCTATTACAGAAAAGCTGGATTTGTGCTATTTTCCGCTTTTTCTCGTCAAATAGAGCGACTATTCTCCTCAAAAAAGCGAAAAATATCCCTAAACCCAGCTTTCCTTCATTACGATTCCTATTCTCGGACAAGCTCCTGGGAGCTTGTCCGAGAATAGAAAATCTATTACAGAAAAACTGGATTTGCGCCATTTTCCGCTTTTTCTCGTCAAATAGAGCGACTATTCTCCTCAAAAAAGCGAAAAATAGCCCTAAACCCAGCTTTCCTTCATTACGATCGCTATTCTCGTACAAGCTCCTAGTTGTTTTGGTTTTTTGCTTGCAATACCAAGAGTTGTGATTGTATGTTTGTTCTTAACACAGGCGTTAAGAAGTGCAAGCCTTAGAATGTATAGGTGCGAATTTTATTCATTTTAACTAGATTTGTCAAATTTAAGCCTGACCTCAAGTAAAAAGGGCTCGAGGTCAGTTGTATCATGGGAAGTAAAGGGCTCGCACCACCTTATTCAGCATCAAGCTGATGCAATTCATCCAAAGAATAAATTTGTTGTTTATCCAGATGATTGTAGGCTTCTAATGTGGCTGCAGCTCCATAAATAGTGGTTGAATAGTTTATTTTATGTTGCAGAGCTTCGCGCCGTATCGAATACGAATCTGAAATCGCTTGAGAGCCTTCGGTAGTATTGATGATAAAGTCAATTTCATTGGATTTTATCTTATCGACAATATGCGGACGGCCTTCGATAACTTTATTGACACGTTCGCAATACAATCCATGGTTGCGTAGCAATTCGCAAGTGCCAGCTGTAGCCAACAAATCAAAGCCCATTTTTTGCAAGGATTCCGCCAATGGGATAACGCCTTGTTTGTCGGCTTCTCTTACACTGATAAAAGCAGTGCCTTGCAAGGGCATGTGTGTATCGCAGGCTTGTTTGGAACGCGCTACAGCGGCTCCAAAACTTTTGCCAATACCCATGACTTCACCTGTTGAGCGCATTTCTGGCCCCAATATTGGATCGACTCCAGGGAATTTCAAAAAGGGGAAAACAGGTTCTTTGATGGAATAATGATTGAGTTTTAAACGTTCTGTGACCTTTTGTTGTTTGAGGCTGATACCTGCCATGCAGCGCGCTGCGATTTTGGCTAAAGGCAGCCCTGTTGCTTTAGAAACAAACGGAACGGTCCGTGAGGCACGTGGATTGACTTCTAAAATATAAATGTCATCGCCTTGAATAGCAAATTGCGTGTTCATTAGTCCGATTACACCGAGTTCTTTGGCCATTAATCCCGCTTGTCTGCCCAGCTCTTTTTGGGTTTCTAAGGACAAAGAAAATGGAGGAATACAACAAGAGGAATCACCAGAGTGAACTCCAGCTTGTTCGATGTGTTGCATAATTCCACCAATAAAAACATCTTCTCCATCGCAAATAATGTCAACATCTACTTCGGTGGCGTGATCTAAAAAACGATCCAATAGCACAGGCGCATCCTTGGAAACTTGCACCGCTTCTCGCATGTAACGGTTCAATTCGATATCATTGTGGACAATTTCCATAGCGCGGCCACCTAGGACAAAAGAGGGGCGAACAACCAAGGGATAGCCGACTTGATTGGCCAGTTCAACGGCTTCTTCAACATTTTTAGCAATGCGATTGGGGGGTTGTAATAATTTTAATTTATCCAACATTGCTTTAAAAAGCTCACGATCTTCGGCCATATCAATGCATTCAGGTTGCGAACCGATGATGGGCACACCAGCGGCTTTTAAACCTGTGGCCAAGTTTAACGGTGTTTGCCCGCCGTATTGAACGATAACACCGTGTGGTTTTTCTAGATGGACGATTTCCATGACGTCTTCGTGGGTTAAGGATTCAAAATACAAACGATTGGCGGTGTCATAGTCGGTAGAAACTGTTTCTGGGTTGCAGTTGACCATGATGGTTTCAAAGCCGTCTTCCTTAAGTGCTTGGGCGGCGTGAACACAGCAATAATCAAACTCAATGCCTTGTCCAATACGGTTAGGGCCGCCGCCCAAGATGATGATTTTTTTCTTATTTGTTGGTCTGGCTTCGCAGAATTGTTCGTAAGTTGAATAAAAATAATCTGTTGTGGCATTAAATTCTGCAGCACATGAATCCACCCGTTTATAAACAGGCCGAATGTTTAATGCATGGCGTTTATCGGTCAATTGTTGTTGCGGGATACGGTAAAGTTGAGCCAGCTTGGCATCAGAAAATCCCAGTTGCTTTATCGCCAATAATTGTTTGTGATCCAGTGTCTCAAAATCCGAACTTGCGATTGCTTTTTCGACCTTAATTAAGTGTTCTATTTGTTTTAAAAACCACGGGTCGATGGCCGAAATAGTGAATAACTGATCGACACTATAGTTCAGTCGAAAAGCATCGCCAACATACAAGAGACGGTCGGATGTGGGTTCGCGTAATTCTTTGTTTAAATCAAAACCAGCATCAATGTCCTCTTGAGTGATCAATGAGTCCAAACCTGTCAGTCCAGTTTCCATGCCACGCAAGGCTTTTTGTAAGGATTCACTAAAGGTGCGGCCGATGGCCATAACTTCACCGACGGATTTCATCTGAGTAGTCAGATGATTGTCTGCTTTGGCAAATTTTTCAAAAGCAAAGCGAGGAATTTTGGTGACGACATAATCAATACTGGGTTCGAACGAGGCTGGAGTGACTCCGCCAGTAATTTCATTTTGCAATTCATCCAAGCTGTAACCCACGGCTAATTTTGCTGCAACTTTTGCGATTGGAAAGCCAGTTGCCTTTGATGCCAGTGCTGAGGAACGAGAAACCCGAGGATTCATCTCAATAACAATAACGCGACCATTTTCTGGATTGATAGAGAACTGGACATTGGAACCGCCTGTATCGACCCCAATTTTACGCAAGACGGCCAGTGAGGCATCACGCAACTCTTGGTATTCCTTATCGGTCAGTGTTTGAGCTGGTGCCACAGTGATGGAATCTCCTGTATGCACGCCCATGGGATCCAAGTTTTCGATGGAACAGATGATAATGCAATTGTCTTTTTTATCACGAACGACTTCCATTTCGTATTCTTTCCAACCCAGCAAGGATTCTTCCAATAAAACTTCTGAGGTGGGTGACATTTTTAAACCATTGGCGGTAATGGTTTCGAATTCTTCCAAATTATAAGCGATGCCACCACCTGTGCCGCCCATGGTGAAGGAGGGGCGAATAATGACAGGGTAACCAATGAGTTTTTGTGCGTTATGGGCTTCATCCATATCATGCACTAGGTAAGAAATGGGAGTTCCCAAGCCAATTTCTGTCATGGCTTTTTTAAACAATTCGCGATCTTCTGCCATATCAATGGCTTCGCGGCTTGCGCCAATCATTTCGACATCAAATTTTTGCAAAACACCGCGGGCAACCAAATCAAGCGAACAATTTAACGCTGTTTGACCTCCCATGGTGGGCAGTAAAGCATCGGGCCGTTCTTGCTCGATGATCTTGGCTACGGTTTGCCAATTAATCGGTTCGATAAAGATACGATCGGCTGTTTCTGGATCGGTCATGATCGTGGCTGGATTGGAATTGACCAAAATAACTTTGTAGCCTTCGTCTTTGAGGGCTTTGCAGGCTTGTGTTCCGGAATAATCAAATTCACAGGCTTGTCCAATAACAATAGGACCCGCGCCTAAGACCAAGATGCTTTTTATGTCATTACGCTTAGGCATGAGCTTTCTCCTGCATGGCGTTTATAAAGGGTAGAAATAATTTTTTTGCATCGTGTGGGCCAGGGCTGGCCTCGGGATGTCCCTGAAAGCTGTAGGCCGAACAATCCGTGCGCTTGATGCCTTGAACTGAACCATCAAACAAGGAAGTATGTGTGAGGCTTAATTTATCACCCAATTGTTTTTCATCGACGGCAAATCCGTGGTTTTGTGAAGTAATCATCACTTCGGAAGTTTCGAGGTCTTGAACAGGATGATTGGCGCCATGATGTCCAAACTTCATTTTAACTGTTTTTGCGCCGCTGGCGAGAGCTAATATTTGGTGGCCAAGACAAATACCAAACAAGGGGATGCCCGAGTTTAATATTTCTTTAACCGCTTTTATGGCATAAGTACAAGCGGCTGGATCTCCAGGGCCGTTGGACAAAAAGATACCATCAGGCTGCATGGCCAGCACTTCTGAGGCTGGAGTGTTAGCAGGAATAACGGTGATGTCACAACCCAAGGAATACAAAATTCGCAGTATGTTTTGTTTAACGCCGTAATCGTAACAGATGACCTTGTAGAGATTTTTGCTGTCTGCATTGAAGTCGTTTTGTTTTAAGTCAAATTCACCTTGCTGCCAAGGATAAGACTCTTTGCAAGTGACTTCTATAGCGAGGTCTTTGTTCTCCAATCCTGAATATTGCTGGGCTGATTCAATCGCTAATTTTTCGGAAAGTCCATCCGTCATGATGGTGGCTTTCATGGCTCCTTTGTCACGTAAAATGGTAGTGAGTTCACGGGTATCAATATTGGCGATGGCTACAATTTTATTTTTTAGCAAATAATCGCTCAGGTCTTCTTGTTTGCGCCAGGAACTGGCAAGACTTGGCAGGTCTCTAATGACCAAACCTTTTACGTAAGTTTGTGTCGATTCATTATCGGCGTGATTGCAGCCAGTATTGCCAATATGTGGGTAGGTGAGGGTGACAATTTGCTCCGCATAAGAAGGATCAGAGAGGATTTCTTGGTAACCACTCATGGCGGTATTGAAAACGATTTCTCCAGTGGAGTTTCCTTGGTATCCTATTGAAATACCTTGGAATAGTGTGCCATCTTCGAGTGCGAGGACGGCTTTTTTCTGTCCAGCAAAAAGCACAGAGTCTAAAGTTGTTGCATGCATAATTATTCAGAGCTTGTATCGGCTGGAGGGGAATTTTAGCTTAATAGTTATCACGAGTCTAAGCTTTCTTACTGTTTTGGCTTCGAATAGTAATTTAATGCATAAAACAGGTTGTGCTTATTTGGGCTGGATTTTATTGATGAACTTTCTTAAGCTTTTTTCGGACTTGCATTGCCAGGTAAGATACCACACTTCTTTGAACTTTGTTTTTTCTTTCATCCATTGCAGCTGTTCTGGTTTTTCGGCTGTTGTTGGCCCATCACGTCCACCACCATAGCCAGGAATGCTAATAAAAATTCCTTGGCTATTTTGTTGAATGGTGAATTCATAATTTCCCGTGTGTTGGCCTAATTTTTTGACGTTTAGGGTTTTGAACATGGCTTATTTTTTTTGTTTGGATGATTTGAAATGCTGTTGTTTTTTTATAATTTCATTGGGTGAGAGTTGATTTAAAGAGTTGTAAAACTCATCGATAGAAGGGATGTCCGTTGAATGTATTTTAAGATATCCAATGGCATCTGTGAGTTGAATATAGTCGTCTTTTGGGAGCTCTTTTTGCAATTGTTCAAGCTGTCGAAAAAATTCAGCTGTGTTTTTAAACTCAAGAGGCTGCTGCATTGGACCCTTTGAGCATGCTACAAGCATGCTCAAAATAAAGACCACTAAACTGATTTTTTTTAGCATTTATTCAAATCCGTTTTCAAAGATTAAATCGATTAAAGACACAGGAGCAACATACACATCCATGTCATTAGATCCACCGCCTTCGGTGCGGTTGTCAGAAAAGATAGCAATGCCTGAATTTGCAGTTTTACCAAAGTCTAGGCCATTGTAGTCTCCAAACTGAAAGCCTGAGGAAGCATTGGAGGACACATCGGAAATTCTTTGAGGAGCAGACCATGTGGCCGCGCCATCCGTTGAAAAACTGTGGTAGGTATCTACACCTAAACGGTCAGCAAACTGGCGAGTATCGTAAAAAGTGACATGTACGGTGCCATTTTTATCTACTTTTAACCATTGGTGCCAGCGATCGACTGTAGCGGCATCGTTGGTTTCATGCGGTGTTGTGACGGTCCAAGAGTTGCCTCCATTATCAGAATAAGCCACTTGAATACGCGCATGGTTGCTTGCTGGTGTGTTGCTATCAGCTCCTGTGTTATCCGTCCATGAGACATACAAACGATTGTTGTAAGTACCACCTGTTAAATCCATATCCGCAGAATTATAAATAAAAACATTGCGAGAATCCATCGAAGGTATAGGAAAGTCAAAACTTCCTAGAGTATCTGCTACTTTGACCGAAGGAGTAAATGAAACGCCGCCATTGGTGGATTTGTTCATGCGTATTTGTGGAGAGCCACCGGGCGAGGGCCAAAAATTATAGACTGTGCCATCAGCTCCTGTCACAATGTCTGTGCCAATTCCGCCTGGATCGCTGTTAAAAGCTTGGATGCTAAAGCTGTTGCCATCATCGGTACTGCGAGCGAAATTAATGACTCCAGTATTGTCCCATAAAATATAGATGTTATCTTTAAACGGTGAAGTTGGAAAATTATCCACATGCATGTATTCCTTATCATCAAGTGATCCGCCCGTGCCCACAAGGACTCTTCGATCATTGCCTGGGGTCTCAGTTGCAAGAGAGTCCCACGTTTGACCGTTGTCATCAGAGCGATAGAACCAGACATTATCGCCACCCAATGTTGCATTATAAACAAAAGAACCGTCTGTTTTCCAAGCCATGGTCGGATCGCAACATTCGCTACCCGTTAGGTCGGGAGCTGAAGTCCATGTGCCACCACCATCATTGGAATACAACATTTCTTGGCCGCCAAATGCGGCATTGAGCCCAGCCACAACAATATCGGCATTAATAGGACTGACAGAAACAGCTGACTCAGCACCAGCAAAAACCAAAGTATTGCTGCTTAAGGCTTTGATTTGTTGGCGAATGCTTTTTCCTGGAGATTTTGCCCTATCCATGGAAATAGCGTATCGTTTGTTGTTTTCATCCCAGCGAGCGGACTCATAGAGTTCGTTTTCAATAAGATAACCACCAAAACGTATAATGAAGCGATTGTAGAGGCTTCGTGGATAAGGAAAGTGATTGTTTTGACTGTTTGGAAACTCCTTATGAAAGAGTACGCGATAAAAAGCTGGAACAAGATTGCGAATGTTTTCTTCATCATCTGCTAACCAGTACAGGTCTTCCAATGTGAGTTGATAGTTCCTATCATCCCAAGGGCCGATATTTTTTAAAGTTTCATAATCAACACGATTGTCAAAACCTCTTTGATTGTCAATGACTTGAGCAAAAAGGTTAGCACTATTAAGCAGAAATGCCAGTGTAAATAAATTTTTCATGATGCCTCTTTTTTTAAACTTAACTCATTATACGACAAAGTTAAGAGACAGAGGACAATCTGTTTGTTTTTTTTAATAGCACCCACATCCTAGTGCTACAAACAATAAGTATTGTCTAATATTCACCGTAGTTGTGTTGGCTTATTTTTAAAAAGTAAAAAACTCGTTGAGAATATTTTTATAAATAAAAGCTTGTTATTACTAAGCTTTCGAGTTTCTATAAATAATTTTCTTCTCAAACAACTTTACTTTTTAAAAATAAGCCAACACAACTACTTTTGCGAGATAAGCTGAATATTAGACGGAACTTATTAATTGCAGTACTAGGAGCTTGTCCGAGAATAGCGATTGTAGCGAGAGAAAGTTAAATTGAGACAGGTTTTTGCCTAATTTGAGGCGAATAGCCCTGCTATTTAACGAAAATTAGTTGAAAAACTGTCCAATTTAAACTTTTTCGCAGTAAATTTCTATTCTCGGACAAGCTCCTAGGCCTTGTTAAAAACCATTCAAGAGAATGTTAAGAGTTCGTTAAGGATCAATAAATCATTAAAATTTAATAACTAATTAAGAACTTTTTAAGAACTGAAATAAATCAAATTAATAGAATAAGCTCTCGGAAATAAAGTAGTTAGTCTCTATGATTTATAAATTATCAGTGTTTTGTCTTGGTCTCTTGTTACTAAGCAATACCACCAAAACGCACGCAGTTAACATCAACTTTGGTGCCAATGGTTGTACACTTCAAGATGCCATACGCAGTGCTAATAACGATTCAGCAGTTGGGAACTGTTCATCAGGATCTGGGAACGATATACTGATATCTCCTGATGTGTGGATTATCTCTCTAAATTCACAATTGCCAACTATCACATCAGATATGACAATCCGAACAGCAACGCCATCTGGGACACTAGATATAACAGGCAACAGCAATAGAATCATGAAGGTTACAGGCAGTAATACCAACTTAACCTTGCAACGGGTTTATTTTCATGATGCAAGCAGAAGCAATGTGGCTAATGGTGGCTCTGCAATAAGAATCATTGATGCTCAAGTCTCCATAGTGGATTCATGGTTTAGTAATAATACGGATTTTTCAGGTACTGGGGGTGCTATAAATGTTGAAAATGGAACTCTTACTATACAAAACAGTTACTTCGGTTTTAATTTAAGCACAGTGATATTCAACATACTCAATCCTAATGTGGGTAAAGGTGGTGCCATTTATGCCATTAATTCCAATTTAGACATATCTACAACAACATTTACTTTTAATCGAGCACAAGTGATTAGCAATAATGATGGTAACCAGTATATTGATTATACTAAAGGTTCAAGTATATATTTACAGAGTGGCGAATTAAATTTTGTAAGCAGTTTGATTCAAGAGGAATTTAGTGGAATTTTTGCCAATGACTCGGTAGTCAATACGAGTAATGCAACCTTCGCAAAATCAACGGTAAACCAATTTGCTTATATGTTGGAAGTTTGGGGTTTTTCAACGCTCACAATTAACCATGTTACATTTGCTTCTCCAATCAGTGTGCAAGGCGATACTAATGTTGTCGTGACAAATTCAATTATTGATCATTATTGCGATACGGGTGAAGACATCAATGTCATTGTTAACTCCCAAAATTTTGATACATCAAACCCTTATTCTTGCTCCACCCTAACCACATCAGAGGGAGAAACTGAGTTGTTGACCTTGCGGGATAACGGAGGAGCAACCAAAACACAGGCCTTAAGATATACATCTGAAGCGATAAACTTTGGCAACCCTGCTTATTGTTTAGCAACCGACCAAAGAGGGATTGCACGCGATGCATTGTGTGACGCAGGTGCTTATGAAGCTACAGGCATTGCCGATTTGAGTGCAAGTAATATCATTATTACAAGTACAACTCAAGGTTCAAATTTTGTCCACGGTCAAAGTCTCAATTATACAGCGAAGATAATAAATAATAGCCCAGTGATTGCAACAGCATTTGAAGTTGATATTGCTACCAGTAATGCAAGTATTGGCAATGTAAACTCTTCACTGTGCAGTTCATTTCCTTGCATCGTTGATGTTATTCAGCCTTTTCAGACAATTAGCATACCCTTGACCCTAACACTGAGTAGTTTTGCCAGCAGTTTTGATTTGGATTTAAGTATAAACAGAACAGCAAACTCGCAGTATATTGATCCAGATATTAGCAATAACACAATCAACACTTCAGGTACTTTACTTAATGCTGCCGATTTGTCTATTGATATGAATTTAATCAGCCAAGGCGATCATTTTATTGGCCAAGTCATTGAGTACAAAGCAACCATCACTAATCTTGGTGTTGATATAGCTAATGCTCCAGTAGTGGATTTTAATCCCACTGGTTTGAATAGTGTTTCCTTCGTGGGTTGTGATTCTGTTGCGGGACAGTCCTGCACTATTAACACTTTAATTAATGGAGGTTCAAGAGACATCACCATTAATGCTCAAATTACTGCATCTGAATTTGATGCAGTAGCCATTGTTAGTTCTAGTACTTTAGACGTGTATTTAGATAACAATACAGATGAACGAGGCAACGGTGGTGCCTTGGATAAATCAGACCTATCGGTAACAGGTTTTCAAGTGGATTTTCCATCTGCGCCTTATTACTCAGACGATTTCATTCGGTTTATAGTTAAAGTGTCCACTGGAGCCAATCCAGCCACAAACGTGCGTGTTTATAGTGATTACGAACAGTCTGAATTCATCACTTGCAACTTTGTTTTTGTCAATACTTGGTGTGAAATTGGATCAATACCCGCTAATTCAACGGTGAATGTTATTTTTTCTTACTATAATCCGATATCCCAGCCGGGTATTCAAACTTCATTCAATCATCAAGTCTTTGCTGTGCCCGGAGAAACTGATCCCGATTTATCCAATAATGATGCCGAATTAATGGTCAATATTGCACCACTAGTGGAGATGATCTCCCAATTGACACTAACAACTCAAGGTCCCTATACCGAAGGACAAGAGATTGAATTTAATTTACGTGTCGCCAATGCAGGTATTAATACGGCGACACCGATTGAGGTCAACCTAATACCGAACAATTTGAATCTGCTTTGGGCCAGAGGAGACAGTTGCCTGACGGTTGATTGTGTCATAAATGCTTTAAGCCTAAGCACTGAAGAGAACATTACTTTGCATTATCAGATTATCAATCCCGGTAGTTTTAGTCTTGAATCCAATGTCAGTGCTCCACAACATGAGTTTGATTATGACAATAACACAGAGGCAGTTACCGCAAATGCTGAAGCTGCTCCTGTAATTGACGTCATATTTTTAGATTCTTTTGAATAATACCCAGCTCCCGATAGAGGAAATACAGCTATGAATAAAATATTATGTTTCGTGTTAATTGTCAGTCTTTACCCTCAATCAAGTAGTGGACTGGTTAAGTATCAACTTGAAAGTGAATTGCCTTACGGCACTTCTCATACGTCAGAAACCTGGTCAAATGGAGGGACCAATCTCTTGTTGTATGGGGAAGGCTCAGTGCTAAGGATTGCAAACATCAATGATCCTACTAATATGGTCGTTGTTTCTGAGGTACGTACAGGAAAAAAAGTGCTATTTATTGATATCAGTGATGATGGCTCTCTGGCAGCAGTATCTGACAAAACAAACACCATAACATTAATTGGCTTACAAGATCCAGCCCAGCCAGTTATATTAGGTCGGTATATTATTGATCCATTAACGGTACCTGGAGGCAGCCCAAATGGATTGTCTTTTATTGGCAATAGCGTCTTAATTGCAGCCATGTCCGTTCAGGGGATACGTGCCTTAGACATCAGTAATCCTCAAAATATTTCAGTTATAGGCGATTATCTAGAACCAGGTGGGTTAGATTCTGCTAGTGATGTTGAAGTGTTAGGGAATTACGCCTTTGTCACAGACATCACTCAAGGAGTCATTGCCGTTGATATCAGTGATCTCACAACCATGACCTTTTCAGCACAATTTTCTGGGGCAACCAATGCATTGCATATTTCTATTAAAGGTACAAGAGCCTATGTTTCTCGTAGAGGAGATGGAGTGAGTATGATCGACCTTGATGTCAGTGGTTCTTCAGCAGTGATGACTGATTTAGGGACGATTGATCCAAGTACTTTTCCAAGAGGAGTTTCCGGAGGTGTTGTTTATAGAGCTGAGCAATTGGATAACGGTTTATTGGCTGTTGCCGATGATAGTTTTCAAAACGGAGTGGTATTATTGGACATCAGTAATACAGCTTCTCCTATTGTTATTGGTGGTACGCCACGATCCATGAAAACCCTTAGTGTCAATGGGAATTATGCATTTTCTTCACCAGCAAGTTTTTTTCATGGTATATATGCTTACAAATTAGATGAACAAAATATGGGTTTGGCAGAACCTCCACTTGAAGTTGATTTTATGCCCTTGTTTACCAGTTCTGATGATGTTGATGTAAGTGGTAATTTTGTTACCATTTCTAATAGTGATGATGGTGCTGGAATGATTATTATGGACGTAAGCGACCCAACAAATCCAATCGTAAGCAAGTGGGTTAATAATATAGATACAATCGTATCGTCAGTAAAAATAAACAACACCATCGCTATGGCCAAACGCAGTGATAGTTTGGAATTGTTAGATGTAACAAATCTACAAAACCCTGTTTTATTGCCCGGTTTGGCCATTCCTGGAGGCGCTTATGTACAACATCTGGAAAGGGTGAATGCAAATGAAGTATTGGTGGCGGCAGGTTCGGTTGGAGTCAGGTGGGTTAATCTATCAAATCCGTTGATGCCTATAGTTGAAGGATCTTGGACAGAGGCATCTAACAATGGCATATCAAGAGTCGCAATTGAGAATGATTTGGTCGTTGCCAGCAGTAATCTAGGTGTATGGCTTATAGATTTCACCAATAGAAGTCTTCCTGTGCAAGTGAATTCTTTTAACTTGTCCAATGAAATAAAGGATATAGATATTGCTAATGGTTTTCTTTATATTGCCAATAGTACTGGCCACTTAAGGATTTGGGACATTACCACACCTGCAAATATTCAGGAAGTATATGTGTACATCGTTAACCCCTTAAGCACGACAAATGGTGTTAAAGTCATCAATAATATCGCATACTTGGCTTCGGGGCAGAATTTTGGATTGGTAGAGCTAGACGTCACCAATCCTGCACTTCCGGTATTCCTATCAATGACAAATACAGCAGGAGTTGCATTAAAAGTTGATGCCAATGATGATGTGTTGCTTATGGCGGATGCAGATGCAGGCTTGAAAATCTGGTTGGATCTAACGGCTGTAGAAATCTTTTCTAATGGTTTTGAACAATAAAAGACCTTTGCATTGTTGGGTAAAACCCGAATGGCACTTATTACCCAAATCCCGATATAGAAAATCACAATGAGAGTACAAGTCCTTAATGCGCCTAAGAAACCCTCAAAAAACTTCATCACCGATGATCTATTTAACGAGAATCAGTGGAAAAAAGCACCAAATCCAGCTTTTCTGCAGTAGGTTTTCTATTCTCGGACAAGCTCCTAGGTACGTTTGAATTAATGAGTTTTGTTTCTTCAATAACACGAGTCAGTATTTAACGTTTTGTATTGGCTTATTTTGAAACAGTAAAAAACTCGGTGTGTGTCTTGGCTACGAATAAAATGTTTTTTTATAGGTTCTGTTGAAGATCGAGGGTCTCAGACAGCTTTACTGTTTCAAAATAAGCCAATACAAAACTGTAGCGAGATTAATTGGACTAACTTGTTATGGTTTAGTGTGACGGCTTATAAGTAGCGGAATGCCTTTTGTAATCCAAAATTCTGGGCTGATGCCGCCACCAGACATACCGCCGTGATTGAAACGCTCTATGTCGAAGTGCTTTTCATGGGTAATAGGATGTCTAGTAGAACACTCATACTCTTTTTCAATTAATGCTCTTAATTTTTCGGGAGTTTCTGGCATAGGTATGACTTCAAATTGAGACTTTAGCTCACGCCACAACCAAGGGTCGCCTCGAAGCCCCCACTGATTTGGTTCGTTTTCAAAAATTTCAGAAACATTCATAGTATAATTGAGCTATAACGCCAAGTTCACCAGACCGAAAAGTTACGTGGTTTTTGTGGCATTATAGCGAAGCGCCACAAAAGGTGTGTGATTTTTTTTGGTCTGCGTTAATTTAACTGATGAGATGAATAATATACAAGGACACCCATCGTAATTTTCATAAAATTCATTATACGCTATATTGGGCAAAACAGCAAAAAAGGAGAGAGTTATGACAGTACCAAGAAGAAGTTTGATTTCACTAGAAGACACACCCTATTATCATTACTAGGTTAGATGTGTACGTCGTGCTTTTTTGTTCGGGGATGATAAATGTTCAGGTGTAAATTACGATCATAGGCGTGAGTGGATTCGAGATAAAATTATTTCGCAAACCGATGTCTTTGCTATAGATTGTTGTGCTTATGCTGTAATGTCAAATCACTATCATGTTGTGCTGTTTGTTGATGAAAACAAAGCGAAAGATTGGGATAATCGTGAGGTGCTACGTAGATGGAAGCAGTTGTATAGTTTATCTTACCTAACACAAAAATATTATAATAAAGAGTCACTTACAAAAGCAGAGCTTGATGCGATTTATGTTAATATCGAGCTATATCGCGATAGATTGATGGATATTTCATGCTTTATGCGTGGAATTAATGAGTCGGTTGCTCGCCGTTCCAATGCTGAAGACAATTGCAAAGGCCGTTTCTGGGATGGTCGCTTTAAATCACAAGCTTTGTTGGATGAACAAGCGGTATTAACATGCATGGCTTATGTGGATTTGAACCCTATCAGAGTTAATATGGCTCAAACGCCTGAGGAGTCTGATTTTACTTCTATTCAAGAACGTATAGAAAACAAAAAAACAGTACTAAAATCATTTGGCAATCATAATGAGGATATTCCCTTTGCTTTAGATGATTACTTGGCTTTGGTTGATTGCACAGGAAGAGCTATCATTAATGATTACAAAGGTTATATTCCTGATGAGTTGCCCAATATTTTGTAGAGGTTGGATTTAAATAACGATACTTGGCTTAATGAAATCAAATATTTTGATAAATGGTTTTATAAAGCGATTGGTACAGTTGATAATTTGAAGAAATACTGTAAAACCTTGGAGCAGAAGTATATTAAAGGATTGCTCAAGCTGGCTTTTTAAAGAGGCGAGATATACATAGATAATAATTTTATTTTTTGAAAATAATAGTTGATTGCAATTACAATATAATTATAATGTAGTTATGAATGGTTTAAAATTTGAATGGGATGAAAGTAAAAATCAGTTAAATCAAAAGAAACATGGCGTTTCATTTGAACAGGCAAAAACTGTATTCTTTGATGAATTAGCTAGATTGATACCTGATCCTGACCATTCAATAGGCGAAGAAAGATTTATATTAATGGGCATGAGCTTTAAGAATAATCTTTTAACCGTATGCCATTGTGAAAGAGGGCACGATACTATTCGTATCATTTCAGCTCGCAAAGCTGACAAAATTGAAAGAAAACAATATGAAGGTGACTATTATGCGTAAATCTTACGATTTCTCAAAATCTACTAAAAACCCTTATGCAAAACGATTGAAAAAACAAATTACTATCCGTATAGAAGAGGATACAATTTTATATTTTAAACAAATGGCAGATAAAAATGGTGTGCCTTATCAAAGTTTAATTAATTTATATCTCCGTGATTGCGCGCAAGAGCATAGAACGCTTGAAATGAAATGGTCTTAATAGTCAAAATCAGGAACCTATCCATATATATCATCAGTGTTCCTGAATCACGTTAGGCCTTGGTTGCAAAAGAAAAACCAAGAACAGGCGCTTACTAAAAAGCTGAAATACTTCCTTCTTGACATGAAAATTTCTCCTGGTATTGGTCCACTAATAGTCCGCCTTGACGCAATCCATAATACTCGAGTTAAAACTCGCATAATTTACTAAGAACAAGAAAATACAGTAATAAATTAACAACTAGGCAAGCCAGTCAAGTTAGAAAACATGATGAATATAATAGGTAACCCTGAAATATTTTAGACTGATAGACGACACGGTAATTTTATACCATTTAATTGATAAGCAAAATATTTTTACGGAACTCATCAAGGCCAGAGATTAAGATTATTTATTCGACAATCTCACAAATAGGCCGAATATATGTCCGAAACCATTATCTAAATCATGAATAAAGACTTGACCTGACGGGGCGTTCATATATGACGTCTAATACGGGTATTTGGTTTCAACCAACAAAATTTTCTATTGGTATTCTGGTATTGACATTTTGCCGATTAATCCATACAATAAAGTAAGATATTTAAAAAGGTAAGGAGTTATGTCTTTAGCAACAATAACAAGTAAAGGTCAGGTGACAATCCCAATTGATGTTAGAAAGTCTTTAAAGCTTGATACGGGTGATAAAATAGAAATAACTGTCACTAAAGAAGGTGAGGCAATTTTAAAATTAATATCTAAAAAAGTCGATGAAGTTTTTGGTAAATTAAAAAAGCCAAATCAAAAAACGGTATCTATTGAAGAGATGAATGCAGTAATCAAGAATAGATTTAACAGCCCAAAAGAATGATGAAAGCACTAGATACCAATTTATTAGTTCGATTTTTAATAGCTGATGATGTTAAACAGGCTAAAAAGGTTCGTCAATTATTTAAAAAAGCTGAAAAAAACAAATCAGAATTATTTGTCACATTATTAGTCATTATAGAATTAATTTGGGTGCTTGAATCGGTTTATGATATAGCCAGAAAAGACATTGTGGCGGTTATTAATGATATGCTAGAAATGCCAATTTTTAAATTTGAACACCAATCAACTCTTTATGAATTTACCAATACTGCCAAAGCCAATAAAATTGATTTATCCGACTTACTTATTTCATTGTCTGCAAAGACTTTGAAATGTGAAACCACTTTGACTTTTGATAAGAAAGCATCAAAGTTTGAATATTTTGAATTGTTATAGTATCGTGAACAAAGAAGCAAATATATTAGACATGCATCCAGCAAAACATTTAAATTGTCAAAATCACCTTCCTTAAAGCCTGATTGAGCGAATTTTTGAAGGTTCTGAAGGCAAAAAATCGAGATTTTGAATAGATTTTGTGGA
>Ga0316208_1000592_pt1 | contig 41588 bp, 39 predicted proteins | sample 3monopyrite_MG_FD_204944 | JGI IMG/M metagenome (GOLD analysis project Ga0316208, IMG submission 204944) | Microbial mat bacterial communities from mineral coupon in-situ incubated in ocean water Damariscotta River, Maine, United States -... | ecosystem: Environmental > Aquatic > Marine >...
GAGCCGGCGTCCAAATCCGAGAGGAGCAACCCGACGAGAAGGATCGGCGAAGGTTGGATCTGGGCCGAGTCAACGAGAGGTCAGGAAATTCGAGCGCTGTGAGCGGTCAACCTGAGGAATGGGAGATGTGAGATATCCGGTGTAACCACCGATTTTTGCTGCCATCTTGCCACCCACAGCGACGCGACCGAGTTCGTAGTCACGGGCACAGCGCTTCGCGACTCTATATCTCTAAGCTCCACGTCCGGGTATCTTTCTGGAGTCGTCGCGAAGGCGTATGGCCATGCTGGGGACGACACCATCACCGGTTCCACCGATACGAATGCCAGCTACAAAGAGACGCTCTATGGTCAGAACGGGGCCGACACCATTGACGGGACTGCTGGTGCCGATCTAATTTATGGGGGCAACGGGAACGACACCTTGTTCGGCGGCGATGGAGACGACACCCTGTTCGGCGGAAACCACGTCGACACCATCGACGGCCAGGCAGGAAATGACATCATCCACGCTGGCGATGGCGCTGACTATGTATATGGCGGGGAGGGTGACGATGAGCTGTACGGAGAAAACGGCGATGACCCGCAGATCCTCGGTGAGAATGGGGATGACACGATCCACGGAGGCGATGGCGACGACCAAATGTGGGGGGAGGCCGGCAGCGACTCTATCTTTGGCGAGGACGGAAACGATATCATCTACGGCGGCGACGGCGCCGACCAGCTTCACGGGGGAGATGGCTTCGACCAGTTGTCGGGAGGCTTGGGTAAAGACACCCTGTACGGCGGACGAGAGAAGGCATCGGTTCCAGGAGATTTTCTCCTGGGTGACGGGGACTCCGACTACCTTTGCGACGATCCGGAACCTCTGCCGCTGGGCTTCTGCAACCTAAGTGCCCCGAAACTCGAGGGGGATGTTGGCTCTGACATCGCCTACTATGGAGAGTCTCGCATCTGCCTGACTCAAGATCCGGACGGGGACCTAACAGTAGAAAAGGTCTGGTCCGAAAACGGATGGGATTGGGCCGCGGTCGTGGCCCCCGGCTACACGGTGCTGAACCAACCGGGCCTTCCTGCGAAGTGCGCTGCCTTGATCTCCGTGGGCGGAGAATAGCATGAGATACCTCCTCCTCCTCGCCGGCTGCACTCCCCAGGACCCCCTCCCGGAGCGCCTCGAACCCGACTCCCCGCCCGCGACTGGTCCCGAGGAGATGCCCTGGGTCGAGATCACCACCCATCCCTGCGCCCGCCGCGAAGATGGGGGGGTCGAGTGTTGGAACTCGGAGACCTGGCCCTCCAGCCTCTCCGAGCAACTCGGCAACCAGAACACCTCGATGTATGTACGCTCTCCCGCACGCAAGTTCACCCGGATCTGGGCTCCCGGCTCCCAGCTCGCTTGGGGAATGGACGAGCTGGGGACCCCGCGCATCTGGAAGTGTGGACTGCCCGATCCCCAGGGCGGGTGCGCGGACGGCCCTCCCGAGCAGCTCTTCGATCCGGTCGTGCTCGGCCGGGAGTGCTCGCTCCAGTCGGATGGCCGGATCCGCTGCCCAGACGGGCGTGGGCAGGAACTGTACGAGAATCATGGGCCCGCAGCTCTCGCCCATCTCGACCTGAACCTCGCCCTGGTCACCCAAGCTGGGCGCCTCGTGGTCCGCACCGGCGTGGGCGAGACACTCGACATCGACATCGGCGACCCCAGCCGGGTGGATCGGGTAGTCCCGCTCGGCAACGGGGCCTGCGTGCTCATCGAGCAACAGGTCCATTGCTTCGGCGATATCGCCCCGTGGTCGACACCTCCGGCCACCGACGCCCTGTTCGACAACCCGCCCTACCAAGACCTTCAGGCGGGACTGGAGGTCGTCTGCGCGACCACCTGGGACTGGCAGATCGAGTGCAACAACGGCGAGACCTATAGCTTCGGTCCCTACCGACACCTCGCCGTCGACAGCTCGCGAATGCCCCACCCGGACAACCCTCCCCGCTGGGAGACTCCCTCGCTCTGCGCCATCACCACAGACAACTCCATCCGCTGTATCGGGGAGCGCTACGACGGCTATCCAGATCTGCTCGCGGAGCTGCCCGTGGGGAACACCCCCTGATCGACGCCCTCGCCGACCGATGGGGCCAGGTGCACAGCGCGCTATATTGTCCGCGATGCCGCTGCCTCCGACCACCCCAGAGCTGTATGAGGCCACCCACCGGCCGTACTACCTGTGGTGGACCCAGGCCACGGTGGCCGATCTGCGGGCACATCTGGCCTCGGAGGACCCCGAAGAGCGCGCCTACTGGCTCGGAGCGCTGCTGCGCGAGGCCAATAGCCGCGATGTCTGGCTGTTCACAACGGTCGCGCAGATTCGCGAGGACTGGCCCAGGGTGCTTCGCCACCTGGGACGCTCCCGCCCCATGTGGGCATGGCTCCTCGATCTGAATGGCGAGTGGCCACCGAGGCATGCCGGTGTCGAGTAGCTTCGACCCCCACGCCCTCGCTCTACAGATACGGTCGAATCCCCTCATCCTCGACGAACTTCGTCAGCGCTGCGAGCACCGTGGGATCGGTGACCATCTTCGTAAATAGGCGCTTCTCGGCCGCCAGGCGCTCGACCGGGAGGGGCTTGAGGAAGGCCTTGGCGTGGCGCACGGTGCTCGGATCGAAGCGGGCGTGGGCCTTGGCCAGGCTGCGCGCTGCGGCCAGGCCCTTGCCGCGACCGACGAGCTGACTGACCAAGCCGACGGCGTGGGCGCGCTTGGCGCCGAGGCTGCGGCCGGTGAGCAGCAGATCCCGAACCACCGCGTTGCCCAGATCGCGCTCGAGCCTGGGGATCCCTCCAAAGCCGGGGATGATCCCGAGGCGAAGCTCGGGGAAGCAGAACCGGGACGAGGACTCGGCCACGATGATATCGGCGGTGAGCGCGAGCTCGAAGCCCCCCCCGAAGACCGGGCCATGGGTGATAGCGATGGTGAGCAGCGGCGTGGTGTCGAAGGTGTCGAAGACCCGGTGAACCCGGTCCAGGAACCGGCTGACTTCATGACGAATCAGCGGTCGCGCCAGGCGTCTGCCGACCCGGCCCAGGCGCTCTCCGGTGCGGCGACGCTCGGTGATGCCTTGGTGCAGCTCGCGCAGATCGGCCCCGGCGCAGAAGCCCCGCCGGTCGGAGTAGAACAGCAGACAGCGGGCATCTCGGGGGTGGCGCACGAGCTCGGCCACGCGCTCGAGATCCGCAAGCATGGCGGTGCCGATCTCGTTGCACGGGTCGCGATGTAGCCGCACCTCCAGAGCGACGCCCACACGCTCGACGCTCAGCGCGGCGCCCGCGTAGAGCTTCACGCGTACATCCCGTCGATCTGCTCGGCGTAGGCGGCCTCGATGGCCCGGCGCTTCAGCTTGCGATTGGCGGTGAGCAGGCCATTTTCGATGCTGAAGGGCTCCTCGGCGACCTGCCACTTGCGGATGCGGCGGTAGTGCGGGAGCTGGGCATTGACCGCCTCGACCCCATGGGCGAGCCCGGACTGCGACAGGCCCTCGCCCGAGAAGATCGCCGTGAGATAGGGCTTGCCGTGGCCCACGACCACCGCCGCATCGACGCCCTCGATGGTCTCGGTGAGCTTCTGCTCGATGGGCTCCGGGGCGACGTTGTGGCCGCTGCTCGGCACCAGCAGGTTCTTCACCCGGCCCACGATGCGCCAGTTGCCCGTGGCGTCGACCTCGGCCCGGTCCCCGGTCCGGAACCAGCCCTCATCGAAGGCGGCCTCGGTGTCGGCCTGGTTGAACAGGTACTCGCGGAACACATTGGGGCCGCGCACCTGGAGCTCTTCGTCGACCAGCCGGGTCTGCACGCCCTCCAGAGCAGGCCCGACGCGGCCGGGGATGACGACGGGGGGCACATCCATGGTGACGATGGCGGTGGTCTCGGTGAGCCCGTAGACCTGGTACACCGGGATGCCGAGCATCTGGAACCAGCGCTGGGTATCCTCTCCGAGCGGGGCCGAGCCGCAGATCAGGCACTCGAGCTCGGAGCCGATGCGCTGCCGGATGGCGTCGAACATCAGCTTCTTGGCCAGCGCCAGCACCAGCCGGTCCCGCTTGCCTGCCTCACCCGCGGCCACCGAAGTGTGAGCGGCCAGCGCCCGTCGGTAGAGCCACTGGATGGGGGCGGCGCGCTTGCGGAGCGCAGCCTCGACGCCGTTCTTGATGCGCTCGAGCAGCATGGGCACATTCAGGAAGTAGTGCGGATTCACCCGGCCGAGCTCGGTGATCAGGTTCTCGAGATCGGTGCTGATGTGGATGGGATTCCCGCGGTAGAGGCAGGTCCAGAGAACCACCCGGGAGCCCGCGAAGCAGAATGGGAGATAGTGAAAGACCCGGTCATCCCCCGAACGGGGCCCCATCATGGCGCCCAGCGCGTCCCGGGTGCGGGGCAGCATGAAGTCCACATTGCCCGCGCTGAGGACCACGCCCTTGGCGACCCCCGAGGTCCCCGAGGTGTAGACCACGGTGACCGGATCGTGCTCTGACCTGGAGACGGGCCCATCACTGACAGGCTCATCGACGAATAGCTCCTCGAAGAGCACGATGGGAACGGAGCCCCGGTAGGTATCGAGGGCGTCGGCGAGAGTCGCATCGGCGCAGAGGATGAGGGTGGGCTTGCAGTGGCCGAGGATCTCTCCGAGCTCGGCGGGCTCCTGGCGGGCGTAGAGCGGCACGACCACGGCGCCCTCGAAGAGGATGGCGAGATCGGCGGCGACCCAGCGGATGGAGTTGGGGGCCACGAGCACGACGCGGTCCCCCGGCTTGACGCCTCGGGCGCGGAGGTGGGCGCGGGCTCGGGCGGCCAGATCGGCGAGCATGCGACCCGGCGCAGGGACCAGGGTCTCCCCGTGGACCTCGAGGACCAGGGGCTTGGCGGCATGGGCCGCGAGTTGCTCTGCGATGCTGTCGATAAAGCTCACGAATGCCTCTGCAGGACCGCTCTCAGATCGTCGTTGAGCGGCGGAAGATGGTCGAGGGGGTCACCGGAGCCCCCAAAGCGGGGATCGATAGGAAGTTCCGGATGTCTCGCGCGGAGATGGTCGACCAGATCCACCCCCATCTGGCCCATGCGCACGAGGTTGTTGGCCACGCAGCGCTCGATCCCGTCGACCACGGCGGCCTCGTCATCGCGCAGGCTGCGCAGGGTGTGGAGCAGCTTGGAGCCGAGCTCGGGATCCTCGACCTCCAGCGCCAGCTCGGGGGTGCCGCGATCGACCATGAGGTTCCGGATGCGCTCGTCCATGGTGATTCCAGCCGAGGCCACCCCACCTGGCATGGAGCAGACGATGGCGTGGTAGCGGGAGGAGACGAGCCAGCGGCAGCGTCGCAGCACCGCCACCATCTCGTACATGTCGTGTTCGTCGGAGATCAGCAGCGGAAAGGGCTGGCGGAATCGGGTGTTCAGCGCATCACAGGCGCGCCGGTCCAGCATCTCCATGCCGACGAGCACGACAAAAGCGTCGGTCTCGGCGAGGAAGGCCGTGACCCCTTCGGCGATGCCGTCGAGGTAGGCGTCCTGGCGCTCTTGGACCTCGGGCCCATCGTGGTGGAAGTAGGGGCCGGCGTAGTGGGACTCGGCCCAGCCACCGGTGACGAAGTGCGCGGCCCCGCGGAGCACATCGGGCTTGACCGGCCACCAGAAGGCGTTGATCGGGCACACGGCGAGCACGGGCTTCTCGCCATCCCAGCCGAGCTTCCGCAGCACAGCCTCGGCCCGGGAGCGGGGCGCAGGGGTGAAGGTCCAGGCGGTGTCGGTGCCCGCCCGGGACTCGACCCCGAGTCGCCCGAGGACCTCGCGGGACTCGGCATTTCGCGCGATGATCAGCGCGTCTCGGCAGTAGCGCCGCACCATGGCTTCGAGGGACGGGTCCATCTTGCCGGCCTCGCCGCCATAGCCGACGGCGATCTTGTTCTCGACCGCGGCCAGGCCGAGGGCGCCCACCATCAGCGTGGACAGCGCGTTGGCGAACTTGCTCTTGAACATCGAGCCTTCGCAGGCGATGACCCCGTGGACCCCGTGCACGACCTCGGTGATGAAGCGCGGGTAGATCTTGGGCAGGGTGAGCTGCCGGACGGTGCGGAAATAGCCCCGGGTCATCGCGGGGTCGATGGTGAGGATCGACAGCTCGGCCAGGTCGTCACCCAGCAGGTGCCGAAACTGGCGGATCATCTCTTCGACCCGGACATCTGCGCCGGTATTGCGCGAGCCCGCGTAGCCCGCGAAGAGCAACTTGAGGGGCTCTCCCGGACTCCACTGAGCCCCGGGATCGACCGCATAGCGGGTGGCGGCGAGCTCGATGGCGGTGGCCATGGAGGCCTGGAGCGCCAGGTCGGCATCGGCCTGGGAGACGAGGTCTTTGACGCGTCGGGAGACCCGATCGAAGAGGCCCATTCTCAGGGTACCGGGGCGTAGGGGAACTGGAAGTTCATGGACTTGGCCCACTTGTAGAGCGGCACCCCATACTCGCTGAACGGGGTGGGAGCGGCCCCGACCGCGGCGCTGGCGCGCTCGTTCGCGAACACGGTGTCGTAGGTGATGTAGGGCATGAAGACCTTCATCAGCGCGCCCGTGGCCTGAACGGCGTTACCACGGGGAAAGCGGTTCATGGCTCGGAAGGCCCAGTCGAAGGGCCGCTCCAACCGGGGACTGAGCCGGGGTCGACGCCCGGTGGCTGCCTGGAGCGCCTGACAGATCTGCTCGGCTGTGACCGCATTCCTCCCGGCGGAGCAGTGGTAGATGATGTGCTCGGGCTGTGGATCGAGGTGGACCGTGCTGATCACCTCGCTCACCCAGTCCGCCGGGACGATGTCGACGCGGTCAGTCGGGGCGAGGGGCACCGCTGGCAGGTCCGCCATCAGGCAGGTCGCCCGGACCATATCGAACTGGGTGGTCCGCTCGTGCCGGGTGTCGCCCATCACGATGGAGGGTCGGAAGATGTTGCGCGGGAGGTCCTCGAGCAGCTCGTGAGCCATATGCTCGCAGAACTTCTTGGTCCGCCCGTAGGGGTCGTAGTCGGAGCGGTCCCACTCGATGGCGGAGTCCTCCTCGACGACCTCCCGGCTGCGCTGACCCGCCACGGCGACGGTGGAGACGTGGCTGTAGCGGGAGAGTCCCGAGGTGTCGGCGATCTCCCGCGCGAGCTTGATGACCGAGAGCGTGCCCCGGAGGTTGGTATTGAGGCAGGCCTTGGCGGACTTGCGGTTGAGGCTGGCGGCGACGTGGAGCACCGAGTCCGCCTCATTGCGCAGCATGTCGCGGTGGTCGGTCGACAGCCCGAGCCCAGGGGCGTGGAGATCGCCCGGACAGAACCGGACCCTCCCGAGGACATCTTGGAACTGCCCCCAGTCGAGGTGGAGCTGGAGCCCCTTCCAGAGCTTGGCGATCCCAGCCTCGTCGTCGGGAGCCCGCACCAGGAGCGCGACATCGGCATCGGTGCGAGAGAGCAGGTCGAGCAACACGTAGCCGCCGAGGTAGCCCGTGCCGCCGGTGAGGAAGATCATTTGCTGGCCACCCGAACGGACCGGACCATGCGCAGCGCCGGGGTCGAGGGCGGATCCATCGGCACCTCCTTCCCGCGGAGGATGGGGATGCTCCACTTCATCAAACCCGGAAACTCCACATCAACCCAATACTCTCGCCAGTTGATCTCCTGGATGTCGAAGCCGAGATCCCGCTCCGCTTCGGGTAGATCCGCCGACAGCGCCCGAGCGGCTGTGGTCTCGAACTCCCAGTCGTATCTGGAGATGAAGGGGGTGTAGAGCTCGAGCATATCGTCGATCTGATCGAGGTCGGACTGGGTCCGCTTGAGCTTCTTCTTCAGCGATCCAAGGAATGAATCGACGGACTCTGGCAGTTCGCGCTCGAGTAGATCGTCGACGCCCTCGGCCACGGTCGGCACCCACTGGCGGAGCTCGAAGGGGGCGAACCACCCTCCCCTGCCCGCGACTGGGTCGAGGTGGCGGAACCAGCGCCTCTCCATCGGAGTTCCCCCTCCCTTCCGAACGAATCGACGTAATCCGAGGCCGGTGAGCTCGATGGTGCGCTCGAAGCTGAGGGGGTGGACATCCCCCGAGGCGAGCTGGACCACCCGGGGAGCCCGGCGCTGGAGTGCAGCGGACAGGGTGACGAGCATTCCCCGCGCCACATAGTCGACCGGCACCACATCGAAGCGGTGCTCGGGCACCGCGGGGAGCCGACGAAAGGCGGTGGAGATGAGCCAAGCCAGGGGGCCGGCGGTGTTGATGCCCTCGTTCCACCCGGAGAAGGGGTAGGAGGCGGCGCACTCGACGATGCTGGGCCGGATGATGGTGAGGTCGAGGCCGGGCATATTGCCGAGGAGGTGCTCAGCCAGGCCCTTGGACCAGGTGTAGATATTGGGCCAGCCCAGCTCCCGGGCTGCGGTCTGCCCCCGCTCGACCCGGTCCTGACGGCGGGGCTTGTGGATGAACCGGGTGACCCGCTCGAGCTCGGCCTCGGGGTCGAAGCGGGTCCCGTTCGGAGAGATGCCGACGGTGAGGGCCTCGGGGACCCTGCCATCGGCGATACCCGCGACATAGCAGGTGGAGATGTGGAGCATCGGCGCCTGGACCCGCCGGGCGAGCTCGGCGACGGCCACCGCACCCCGGGTGTTGGTGGCGAGGGCCTGCTTGGGATCGGGGTCGAAGTCGGTGATGCCGGCGCAGTGGATGACCGCATCGACGCTGGCGAGGTCGGCCATCGCGGAGGGCTCGAGGCCCATGCCCGGCCGAGTGAGATCGGCGTCGAGGACCTGGACCCGACCGGCGAGAAAGGCGCCCAGATCGGCTCCGTAGCGCTCTTTGAGGGGTCGGAAGGCGGGGGAGGTGTCCGCGATGCGCTCGAAGCGCCCGAGGGCCCCTTCCCGACCTCCTCGCACGAAGACCGTGAGCCGCCCGATCTCGGGGAAGCGGTCGAGGAGGAGCACGGCGAAGACCTTGCCCACGAAGCCCGTGACCCCGGTGAGGAGCAGGTGTTTTCCATGAAGAGACGGGGCAATCATGCTTCCACCACCGGCCAGCTATGCTCCCGGGCCATGCGGCGTAGGGTGCGATCGGGAGAGACAGCGCAGGGCAGACCCACCGCAGAGAGCAGCAGCCCGTCCTCGGCGCTGGCGCCATACCCACAGCACCGGCTGAGATCGAGGCCGTGCTCGTCGGCGTAACGACGGAGCTCGGTGCCCGAGAGGCTCGCGACCACGGGCTCGACCAGGCGGCCGGTCGCGCGACCGTTGCGGAGCTCCATCCGGTTGGCGACCCAGTCGTCGGCTCGGAGCGCTGTGGCGATATGGCGGACGATGACATCGAGGCTGTCGCTCACCAACACCACCCGCTTCCCCTCAGCCCGACAGCGGGACAGCAGATCCCGACCGACAGCGGCGAGGTGGTCCGCCAGCCACTCGTGGAAGTACTCCTCGCCGAGCACGATGAGCCGGTCCTCGGACATGCCGCGCAGGGCACTCCACGACAGCCGACGCCCCAGACCCGGGTCCGCTCCCCACACCGGCAGCGCTGCCCCGAGCGCCCCGAGACGGAAGAACCGCCCCCCGAGCTCCTGGGAGTTGGCCGCCAGCCAAGCGGGGGCGAGCGCAGTCGGACGCGTGAGGAGAGTGCCCTCGACGCGAAAAAATGCCGCACTGGTAGACGATTCCGACACCTACTGCCTCCGTGAAGGCAGCTATAGCCCGAATAGACTGACGTGTCAGTCTACTTGACTACTGGGCGTTCAGGTTCCAGTCGTAGTCCGCCCACTCGTAGGTCTTGGCCGCCGACAGATCGCCCCCGTATTTGGTGATGAACTTGGCGCCCGCCGCGAGCTTGTCCGCATCCGAGGCGGTCCCTGGAGGCAGGTCGGTGAAGTCGTCCGAGTACCAGGAGAACACCTTGCTGAGCTGGGCGATGGAGCCATCGAGCTTGAACGCATTGACCCGAACCCAGCGCCGCGCGCCCTCATTGAGCTGGCTGTCGAGGGAGCTCGCGAGGACGGGCTTGGGAGGGAGCGGCGGGCAGCCCTTGGAGGCGCAGTTGATCACGCCATGGATGCGGCCATCCCCGAGCTTGCGGACCTTTCCGTTCTCGATGGTATCGAGAGAGAGCTTCTGTCGGCCCACCGGCCAGGACCGCTGCTTCCACACCTGTCCCCCGTCGATATCCTGGATAGACTTGGGGTTCTCGGTGAGGATAAGGTTGATGGTGATGGCGTTGTAGGCGTTGACATAGAACGCGAGCTGCTGCTCCTTGGAGAAGGAGCTGACCGGGGCGTTGGCGATCTCACCGAGGTAGGTATCGAGGGTGGCCTTGCGGGTCTTGAGGGTGGCGTAGTCGACCCCAGCGTCCGAGACGGCCCCATCGAGGAAGGTAGCGAAGTTGGTGTGGTCCTGGTCGAAGGCCAGGGCGGGCTGGGACAGGATTCCGACGGCGAGAAGCATGGACACGGGACGATCCTCCACGAGAGTGGCAGCACTCTAACGCGCAGGACCCGTGGACTCGCCCGGGCATTCCCGGACAACCCCGAAGCGGGGCCTCAAATCAGGATGCAGAACAGTGTGTACGCAGCAACGAGGGCGGTGGGGATGGCCCAGCGACGCAGCTCCTCGCGGCTCACCCAGGCCGCGGGACCGGGCTGTCTCGCCAACCAGTCGGTGTATTCGGACGGGGCCTCATGGGGCTCCGACCATCTCTGAGGAGACAGGCCTCCGGGGGGATCGACGACCTCAGCCTGGCGGGCCTCCGCGACCTCGGTCGCGAGCGCGTCGTCGATGGAGAGGGCGAGATCTGCGGGCACCTGCGCGAGAGCGTAGAGCTCGACTCGGGCCCCTGTAGGATGGCTCTGCGCGAGCAAGGACTTGCCGCAGCCCACGCAGGACGGCTCGAAGGAGACGGTGCCTTGGCCGATGTACCAAGGCTGTGGGCTGAAGATCAGGGTCTCGACCTGGCAGCTACAGCGGATGCGCTCGACCTGGAGCACGACGGAATCGGGGGATGGGGCCTGCATGAGCAGAGGGTATCACCGCGGGGCGGAGAGGCAGAATTTCTGGAGGTCGGCCTCTGGATTTCCTCCCGGGCTCGACTCGGGTGTGTAGACCCTGGATCGCGAAGGGGGCCGAGATGAGAGCGTTGCGAGAGGACTACGTTGGGGCAAGGCACCACGTCTACAACCGGGGCCGCAGAAAGGAGCCGATGTTCGACCACATCGACGCCTGCGGACTGTACCGGGACCTGCTGTCGGAACTTCCGAGGCGATTCGATCTGAAGGTCCATGCTTTTGCGCTGATGCCCAATCACTATCACCTGATGCTGGAGACGGGCTCGGTGCCGCTCTCGACGGCGATGCAGTGGTTGGTCGGCCGCTTCGTGCAGAAGCTGAACAAGCGCCGTGGATGGGACGGAGCGGTGTTTCGCGGGCGCTTCGCCAACAAGATCGTGACGGGGGACGCCTACTGGATGCATCTGGTGGCCTATCTGCACCTCAACCCGGTGCGAGCGGGGCTCCACCGCGACCCCGGATCGGCCTGGTGGACGAGTCACCGGGACTATATGGCCGGGCCGGGCCCCCACTGGCTCAGCCGGGACGAGCTGCTGGAGATGCACGGCGGGGTGACGGGCTACGCGGATTACGTGGAGTCGGTGCAGGAGCGGCGGTGCCAGGTCCCTCGGCGCTTCGTCGCAAACGCGCTGTTCACGGAGCGCGAGCTGCTGGAGAGGCGGTGTCGGGCGCTGCATGACGAGGGGCTCTCCGAGCGCCGGATCGCGGAGGCGCTGGGCAAGAGCCGGGGCTGGGTGCGGCGGGTGCTGAGGCGGGGTCGCGATGGTACCGTTGGGGTCTGACCCGGATAGTACCACTTCGGTGCATATCGAAGCTTTGTCTGTCGAGTGGTACCGTTGGGGTCTGACCCGGATAGTACCATCCATGCCCATCCCCCGCGAGACCCTGTACTTCGCCTGCGTGCCTCGCCCACCCCGTGCCGAGGCCGAGCGCCTGGGCCGGAAGTGGGGGCGGCTGGGTGGCCCGATCAGCGTGCGGGCATGGAGCTTCGCCAAGCAAGCCCTCGCCGCCCACGACACCGCCGACTACGCCGCGGCCATCGGGCTGTTCAGCGACTCCCTGCTGCTCAAGGGCCAGCTCGCCCGCGCCCGAGAGGAGCTCGGGAAGGCCGAGCATCAGCCCCTCTCCCTGCTCCGGCGCGATGCCGTGCTCGCGCTGCTCCAGGGCGACTCCAATGCCCCTCGGCTCCTGAAGGCCGTGGCCGATCGGGCCATCGCTGAGCACAATACCCTCGAATCCGCCGTGGCCCACGTGCTCATCGCCCACCATGAGGGCGGTCGCCGGGCCCCCTCCACCATCCGCAAGCATCTCACCCAGCTCCGCACCGCCGGAGAGATCGACGCCCTGTGCCGGCTCGCCCTCATCGCCGCAGATACCCTGATCGAGGCCGGCGAACAGGAACTCGCGCTGGGTGAAGCTCTGCGCTCCCTCGCCCACGGCCGTGAAGTCCGCGACCGCGACCTCATCCGCAATGCCCAGCTCATCGTCAAGAGCCTCATGGGCTCCCACAGCGACAAGGGCGTCGACGATCTGGTGCGCGTCGCCCTCGACCTGGGTCACGAGACCTCTCTCGATGCCGTGCTCCAGCGCATCGCCCAGTCCACCCTCGAGCTCACCGGCGCCGACCGGGCCTTCGTGTTGCTCAATGGCGAGTCCGGCCTCGATGTCGTGGCCAGCGCCTTCAAGCCCGGACATAGCGGCAAGCCCTCGATCACCATCGCCGAGACCACGCTCCAGCAGGGACGCGAGGTCGTCACCCCCGATGTGGGCGGGCTCGAGGGTGCGGGGGCCGCCGACAGCATCCAGGCCATGAAGCTCCGCATGGTGCTGTGCATCCCGATGAGCGACCGGGTCCGGGTACTCGGGGCGATCTACGCCGACAGCCAGCGGGCCGAGACCCAGGAGCTCGAGGCCGTGGCCTGGCTGGTCCGCGCCTTCGCCGCTCACGCCGTCGTGGCGCTGCGCAACGCCGAGCTGCTGGGCGAGGCCCGCACCCATGCCCAGCGCGCTCGCGAGGTCGTTCACGATGTGCGGAACCTGGCCAATGGCATGCGGCTTGGCCTCGAAGAGCTCGAGGAGCTCGACGCCCTCCCGGACTGGGCCAGAGAAACCCTGACCGCGGTCACCTCCATGAATGACCTGCTCCTTGGAACAGTCGGCGCTCTGTTGGCCCAGCAGGCCCCCGATCGACAGCCGGTCCAGCTCGATGATCTGCTTCGGCGCACCGCAGATCTGATGGGCTTCGAGGCCCGGAGCCAGGAGATCAAGTTTCACCTCGAGGCCGAGCCCGCCACGGTCCACGGATCCGAGCAGGAACTCGCGAGAATCGCAGCAAATCTACTCGGGAATGCGCTCAAGTACAGCCCCACCGGGGGCACGGTCCGCGTCTCGCTCCGGAACGAAGCCGACCAGGTCCGATTCAGCGTCGCCGACGAAGGCCCCGGTATTCCCGCCGAGTCCCTCGATCATATCTTCGATTCCGGCACCCAGGCCGAGGGGGCCAAGCATGGATACGGGCTCGGGCTCGGCATCTGCAAGCACCTCGTCGAGGGCCATAACGGAACAATCACCGCCTCCAATGCCGAGTCTGGAGGTGCCATCTTCACCATCACCCTGCCCCGGATCACAAAATGACCACCGAGTGGCCCGATATCCCCGGGGTGACCTCCGTCGACGGTCGGCCTCGCCTTCCGCGCGATCCCACCGTCGCCGCCCAGCTCTTCGCCCAGGCCATCGACGGAACCCACGACGGCGTCAGCCCCCCATCCCTGGTCGATCGGACCGCCCAACACACCCGCACCGATCGCGCCCGCCTCGAAGGTCTCGCCGGCTGGTTGCCCGTGTCCCGCGTCCTCGCATGGACCGATGGCCAGCTCGTCGCCAACCCCCACACCGATGTCGTCGATCTCGCCCTGCGCTACGCCGCCTGGCTCTCCACCCAGCCCGTCCCAGACAGCTTCGCCGACCAGTCCCGCACCTATGCTCGGGTCGTCGTCGAGGTCGCCACCGAGCTGCGGGAGTCGGACGCTCTTCGGACCCGGCCTCCCTCAGACCCCCCCCTCCCCACCGAGCTCTCCGAGCTCTCCACGGATGGGCACCGCCCCGCCTCCCTCGTCCCCGCCGACCTCCCCAAGCGCATCCGCACCCTGCTCGACGGGCTCGACCGCTCCTTCCTCGAGCGCGGGCAGCACGTGCGCGCCAGCCTGCTGGCCCTGCTCTCCGGTCAGCATGTGCTGCTCCTCGGGCCCCCAGGCACCGCCAAGTCGATGCTCGCTCGCGCGCTGTGTAGCTGCTTCGCCGATGCCACCTACTTCGAGTACCTGCTGTCGCGATTCACCCATCCCGACGAGCTCTTTGGGCCGGTGAGCATCCCCGGCCTCAAGGAAGAGGACTACCGACGCCTCACCGAAGGCTTCCTGCCCTCCGCCCAGATCGCCTTCCTCGACGAGATCTTCAAAGCCAACAGCGCCATCCTCAACAGCCTGCTCACCCTGATCAACGAGCGCGTCTTCCACCACGGTCGCCACCGCGATCCCGTACCCCTCATCGGCCTCATCGGCGCCAGCAACGAGCTCCCCGATCCCGACGGCGGTCTCGGCGCCCTATACGATCGCTTCCTCGTCCGGATGACCGTGCCCCCCCTCGGGGGCCCCGAGGCCTTCCTCAGCGTCGCCACGGGCTCGGTCCCCGCCCCGGAGATCCCATCGGAGGCGCGATTGACCCGTACCGATATAGAGAGTCTCCGGTCCGCGGCCTCCAAGGTCACCGTCCCGCCCGCCATCGGAGACGCCCTCGTCAACCTGTGGCGACATGCTGAGCGGCAGGAGTGGGACTGCTCCGACCGGCGCTGGCGACAGGCCGTCGGGATGCTCAAGATCGCCGCCGCCGCCGACGGTCGGACCGAGGTCGTCCCCCTCGATCTGCTGCTCCTCGATCGCGTCCTGCCCCCCGATCCCGAGCGCACCGCCGAGGTCCGGGAGGCCCTGTTGGAACAGCTCGGCACCCGCAGCGTCCCCACCCACGACCTCCGTGCCCAGTGGTTCCTCCTGGCCGTCGACCGTGTCGCCCCGACCCCCAGTCGGCCCCTCACGGGGGTCCCCTCCAAGGATCAGCCGTGGCGGGAGCGCCTCAGCGCGCGGAGGGAGAACCTCGAGCGCTTCCTCGAACACCACGCCGCCGCCGTCGACCGACTCGCCCTCGACCGCGCCGGAATCGAGGACCTCGCCACCGCCCACCTGTGGATCGCCCGACTGCCCAGCCAGGTCCTCGGCACTCACATCGAAGCCGCCCGGGAGCTCGCTGGCATCCTCAGGGTCGCTGAGGCCTACCACAGCGGGCTCCAATCACCGGAAGCCGCCGCGAGGACCCTGCTCGACAGTCTCCCCAAGGTCGCCCGTCGCATCTACGGCTACGGAGCGGTCTGCGTGCTCGATTGCGCGGGCGTGCAGACCGGTCTCACCACGGCGGGAGAGCGGGAGAACCTCCCCGCACACCGCACCCTCACCCCCAATGACGGCCTCGTGCGTCCCACTGAGGACCCCCTCTACGAGATCCCCATGCTGGTGATGGAGCCCGCCGAGTGGCTCGACTTCATCGAGGGCAAGCTCTCCGTCGACACCCTCCTGCAGCGAGTCCGAACCGCCGCGAGTCCCAACGTCCGACAAGCGCTCCAGGGGGTCCGTCGCTACCTCGGGAGCTCTGCAATCGCCGCTCCCCCACCCCTCCCCGACCCGTGAACCGCCTCCCCGTCGACGCCGTCATCCACCACCCTCGCCTCGCCGCCCTCCCCCGCAGCCCCCGCGAGCGCCAGCGCATGAACCGCTTCGCTCGGGATCTCGCCCGGTGGATGGTCGGCCGTCCCCGTGAAGAGCTCGGCGCCCTCGCCCGGGTCGTCACCATCGTCGCCCGCAAGGAGCTCTCGGATGCCCGCAGGCTGTCCACCGACCGCCCCCTGCTCGCCGTCGAGGCCGCAGCCCGATCGGTGGAGGTCCTGTGGCCGCTGCTCCGGGGACCCGAAGAGCCCGAAGAAGAAGAGCCCGAAGAGGAACAGGGTTCCGGCGACGGAGAGGGTGATGGCGAGGGCGGCGGGAGCGGATCTGGAGGGAGTGAGAGCCAGATAGACCCGGAAGATGATGACGAATCCACATCCATGCCCGGTGCAGCCGACGGTGGCTCTGGAGAGCAGGAGGAATCCGAGGACGAGGAGCACTCCGAGGGCGAGGAGGATTCCGAGGGCGAGGCGGATTCCGAGGGCGAGGAGAGATCGGAAGAGGAGGAAAGATCAGAAGACCAGGAAGGCTCGGGGGCGCAATCCGAAGGCGAATCTTCCGACACAGGCGGCCTCGATCCGTTGGAAGTCCTCGAGGCCCTCGCCGAGATGGGGGAGGTCGCCGACCCCGAGCTCGATGCTCTGGCCGAGCAGCTCCGGCAGTCCATGGATCCTGGCCAGGGGTCGGTCGATATCGCCACTGCCGCCGCAGAGCTCCTCGAAGGCGCAGGAGAAGCGGCCGCCGAAGGGGCGCTCGAGACCGACCGGGTCGCCCGCCACCTCGAGCGCTTCCTGCCCGGAATCGGCTGGTCCCAGGCACCCGGCGCCCTGGAGCTCAGCCTGCTCGAGCAGCTCGATGGCCTCGTCACCCTGCTCGAGAAACTCGAGGATCTCAAGGAGCTCGCCGATGCCCTGGGCCGGATGGAGGAGCCCACCGATCAGCGGGGTTTGATCCAGGGAGGAAGAGAGGAGGTGGTCGGGGTTCATCTGGGCGGAGAGATCTCGAATGTGCTGCCCTCCGAGCTCGCCCTCCTCGCCGATGAGAGCACCGAGGACCTGTTCTATCAGCGCTATGTGGAGCGACGGTTGATCTCCCTGGAGCTGGCCGGGGCGGGGGATCAGGGGAGCGCTGCCGGGGACGCCCGGGGTCCGGTGATCGCCTGCATCGACACCTCGGGGAGCATGGAAGGTCCGCCCGAGCTGGCCGCAAAAGCCCTGGTGCTGGCGGTCTGCCGACGGGTCCTGCCACGGAATCGCACCGTCCACCTGATCCTGTTCGGCGGGCCGGGAGAGCGCACAGAGCTGCGCCTCCGTCGGGGACGTGGGGGGCTGGAGGCCTTGCTCGAGTTTCTCCTGGCGTCCTTCCACAGCGGCACCGACTTCGACGGGCCGCTGCTGCGAGCGATGGATCTGCTCGAGGAGCGCGACCTTCACCGAGCCGATGTGCTGGTGGTGACCGACGGGCTGTGTCGAGCGAGTCGAGAGGTGATCGAGCGCGTCGTCGAGGTCCGAGATGCGATGGGGGCACGGGTGTGGTCGGTGGTGCTCGGCCGGGCCGATCCCCGCGGAGTCGAGCCCTTCAGCCACGAGGTGTACTGCCTCGATCCCCGGGGAGCTGCGGAGGCGAGCGGGCTGCTGAGAGGCCTGGAGGGCCGGGGTCTGTGGAGCCGCTGAGCACCGTTCGGAGGAGCACGGGCCGACCCGGAGCGGATTCGGTGTTAGCAGCAGATGGCTCGAAGAGGACACCCCTGATGCGCATCTTGATCACGATCGCCCTGCTGTTCACCGCAGGCTGCACCTGCAACGACGCGAAGAACCCCGCGGCACGCCCCCGCGCGGCGAAGAAGATGAAGATGAAGGGCAAGATGAAAGGCAAGATGAAGGGCAAGCGCAAGGCGATCCCGAAGATCACCGTCGGCGTGTACTACGTCGACCAGAAGAAGCTCGAGGCAGGGGAGGAGGACTTCTGGGTCAAGGTAGACCGCGAAGTCGGCTCCAAGACACCCGCCAAGAACGCGGTCTGGCAGCTCTTCAAGGGCCCCACCGACGACGAGATGGCCGAGGGCATCACGCTCTTCAAGTCCGGCTCCGCCGGCTTCAAGGACTTCAATGTCGAGGGCAGCGTGGCCACGCTCCAGCTGCGCGAGGGCTGTAGCTCCGAAGGCTCCACCGTCACGGTATTCGACCACATCACCAAGACCCTCAAGGAGTTCCCGGAGATCGAGACCGTCAAGCTCCTCGATCCGGATGGGGTCACCCAAGACCTCGAGGGCGCTGGCGATAGTCGCCCGGCCTGCCTGGAGCCATAGGCCCTACCGCGACTCCCCCGTCGCGATCGAAGCCACGCAGCGCTGAGACACCCCCGTTATTGCGGGGGTTTTTTAAGCTGGATCGGCTCTTGCACACCCGGCAGGCGGAGGCTCGATGCGACCGTTCCGAATTCCCCTGCTGCTCATCGCCCTGCTCTCATCACTGGCCACCTCCTCGATCGTCGACGCGTTCGACGGGATCGAGGCCCTCGCCATCGTGCACAATGGTGGTTCCGAGACGGTGCGAGTCGAGGTGGAGATCCCGAGTATCTACCTCGATTGTGAGCTGCTCCGCGACCACCCCGAGCTGCTCGGCGACATCCCCTGGGGCTCACCCATCGAGGTGGCAATCCTCCCCGGAGAGAACTTCGGCCCCAACCCCATCAACCCCGGAGACGCGGTCGGGTGCACGGCGGCGAGGGTGACCCTCGGTCGGGGAGAACCAGTGGTGATGTTCAACCATATGCTCGACTTTCCCCTACGAGCCTTCCCGCGAGCCTACACCTCCCTCTCAGAGGTCGACCCCGCCGTCCTGGTGATCGTCGAAGACTCGCCCCAGGTGATGCGCCCCACCAGCGCGGACTTCGTATTCGACGCGCCCGAGTCCTTGGGCGCTTGTGAACCAGCGGAGCTCCTCTCATGGAGCACCCGAGCCAGCGGGGAGCTGACCGTGCTCTCCACCCGTGTGGACAGGGGCTGTACGACTCTGGACCTGCTGACCGAAGCGGACTCGATCGAGCCGCTGGAGCTGTGTATCGCCCCGGAGCTGGTCCCCTGGGAGGAGGGGGACTCCCTGACCCTCTCGGTGAGTCCATCCGCGCTGACTCTGCTCGGAAAGTCCGCCTCGCTCCAGGTACTCAGCGGGTCCGAGAGCCTTCCCTTCGGGCTGTGGCTTCTCCCCGATCGGCTGACCCGCTTCGAGTGCGTGGAGGCCGAGAGCATTCCGCCCACCGCCTCTGCCTCCGAGGTTCACCTGGTCGGACCGGAGATCGACCATGGGGTGGCCCGTATCGGAGAGATCCTCTCGGTCCAGATCGGCGAGGATACCGACGCAGACATCTGGTTCAACCGCTATGATAAGCCCATACAGGAGTCGACCACGGGCTCCATCCAGGTCGCCATCCTCAGCTGGGAGAGGTAGCACCAGAGGGCCATGGAGCCTGTGTGAGCCACCGCGGAGAGAGCCTGATCGCCGCCATCGCCGGAGAGCGCCGGCCCTGTGCGGTCGTGGATCTCGACGCCTTCGACGCCAACCTCGACCGGCTGCTCGAGCCTCTGGGGGAGCGGTCGCTGCGGGTCGCTTCGAAGAGCCTGCGGATCCCCGCGCTCATCGGGCGGGTCCTCGAACATCCCGGGGCGGTCGGCGTGCTCTGCTACCACGCCGAGGAGGCCCGGTTGCTGGTGGAGCAGGGCTTCGACGACCTGCTCATCGCCTACCCCGGCTCCCCCGAGGATGCGGCGGTGGTAGCCGAGCTGGTTCGCGGTGGGGCCCGGATCTACGCCACGGTCGACGCACCGGTCCAGGTCGAGGCGCTCGCAGACGCGGCCCGGCGTGCGGGGGTCGTGGCGGACCTCTGCCTCGATATCGACCTGTCGCTGCGGCTCGGCGGGGTGCATATCGGTGTACGGCGGAGCCCGATTCGCACCGTCGACCAGGCCGTGGAGCTGGCACAGTTCATCCAGCAGACCCACGGCGTGCAGCTGAGGGCGGTGCTCGCTTACGAGGCCCAGGTCGCCGGGGTTCCAGACCACACCGGTGGGGTCGTCGACCTGCCTATGCGCTGGGTCAAGAGGCGCTCCCGGTCCCTCGCCCTGGCCCGCCGCGCCGAGATCGTCGTCGCCCTGCGGGAGCTTGGGTGCCGGGTCGAGGTCGTCAACGGCGGGGGCACGGGCTCCATCGACTTCACCGCCACCGACCCCGCCTGCACCGAGGTCTCCGCGGGGTCGGGCCTGCTCTGTCCCCATCTCTTCGACGGCTATTCGGGGCTGAATCTACAGCCCGCGGCCTTCTTCGCTCTGGGGGTGGTGCGCAGCTCGGATCCCGGTTTCGTGACCTGCTTCGGAGGCGGGTACAGCGCCTCCGGAGCGGCCGGCCCCGACCGACTTCCCAAGCCTTGGTGGCCCGAGGTGGGGATGGTAGGGCTCGAGGGCTTCGGCGAGGTACAGACCCCATTCTCCATAAAGAATATGGACTATGGCGATACCATCCTCTGCCGCCACGCCAAGTCCGGAGAGCTGGCGGAGCACTTCTCCGAGGTCCTGCTGGTGTCCGGCTCAGAGGTCGTCGATCGGGTCCCCACCTACAGAGGTCTGGGCAGTCGCTTCGGCTGAGCTCAGCGACGGGCTTCCCAGGCGGGCTCTGCATCGGGGACCGGGAGGTCTGCGCGGAACAAGAGCACGGTGAAGCGCTGTCGCATCGCCACGTACAGCACCGGGTCGAGGCGCCGGTCGGGCAGCGCGCCGAGGGCATCGACCAGCCCCGTCCAGGCCTCGGCATCGAGGGCCGGGAGCGAGAGCTGAAGCGCCGGGCGTCCCGCCATGACCGGCTCGATCTGCCCCAGCAGGCTGAGCTTGGCGGCCAGCTCGGTGTCCACCGCATCGGCCTCACGGGGCTCGATGAGCGGAAGCAGATCCCGATCCCGCAGCCCACAGTGCCAGCGACAGATCACCCTGGAACCCGAGATCCAGTACGCCGGATCGATGCCCAGCCAGTCCCCCTCCAGACCCGTCGGACAGCCCACGACCCACCGGTGCGGCGCATCGATCTCGACCGAGGGTCGCGATGGCCCCGTCCAGCACGAGGCAAACACCCGGCGGCCCCGCCAGCTCACCCAGCGGGACCGGCTGCCGACCATGCCTGCACTCCCGAGCTGCTCGCCCAGGACCAGCGCCTGCTCCTCACCGAGAAGCACCTGGAGCTCCACCGAGGACCGACCCGAGAGGTCCGGCCGAGCTTCTGTGAAGCGATCATCCGGCAGAACCGGATGAATCGGCGCAACCAACCACGCCAATATCGAGACCTTTCCCTGGTCGTACCACCAGCGCAGATCGGGGGAGAGGCGCACCGACGCCTCCGCCACCACCACGCTCGCCACTCCGTCGAGCACGGCCTGGCGCTCGAGCTGGGGGTCGGTGTCCGGGACCCGGACCTCGAGCAGCAGCCCCAGCCTGCCCGTCGTGCGATGCTGAACCAGGGAGACCGAGTCCTCCTCTCCTCTCGCGCCCACGCTCGCCAGCAGCGCCAGGCCGATGGAGACCAGCTCCGGTGCCTCGGTCTCGTGGTGGATGAGGTCGGGGATCAGCAGGCCGCCCTGCTCGAGATCCGAGAGACAGACCGCGCGCACCTGACCCGAGATCAGCGCGTCCTGGCCGAGACGACCGCGGTCCATCCACTCGGCCATGCCCGGAGCCATGCCGTCCTCCAGCTCTCCATGCTCGAGCAGTGGATCCGGGTCCGCGAGGGGCGGCCAGAGCACCCGCGCCAGCCAGGGGTCCGCCTCTTCCCAGGGCTCGAAGAGATCCGCCTGGGGCACCTCTCCGGCCGCGGCGAGTCGCAGCAGGAGCGTGGGTTCATCCGGTGCTTCGACTCGCCAGGTCGGGTACGGAGAGACGAGGGCAGCGGCAATCCTGAGCGGGTCGAGGTCCATCCGCGCCGGTAACCCGAGGCGGTCCGGGTTAGCCATGCCCATGCGAAACCTCAGTCTCTCCATCGTCCTCGTCGGCCTGCTCGGCTGCCCCGCCAAGAGCCCCGCACCCGTGGCGCCCGCTACCCCCACCGCTCCTGCGGTCCCCCAATCCCCACCGGAGCTCGCCCGGCCCACCGCTCCCACCACCGAGGGTCCTCAGACCGTGCTCACCGGGGCTCAGCTCGCGCTACTCACCGGGGCTCGCATCATCGCGACCGGCACCCTCGTTCGGGGCGACTACCCCACCGGGGGCAATGGCACCGCGCTCCTCCTCGATGCCGGCGCCAAGCTCTGGGTGGCCTCCGAGGGCGTGCCCGAGGGCTGGGAGTCCCTGCTCGACAAGCGGCTCACCCTGACCGGCACGCTGGTTCAGGGCCCCACCGCCGGCGGCCAGCGGATCAAGATCCCCTTCCTGGACTCCCCCGAGCCTCCCGTGCTCGCGGACGAGGGCGATGCGCCGCTTTGAGCGCGAGATCGATGGCCGGATGCGGTTCTGGGAGGTCGATCTCCGCGGCACCGAGCTGACGATCAGCAGCGGCTTCATCGGGCGGGCCCCCAAGGTCCGGACCCAGTCTCATCGCAGCCCCGACGCAGCGGCGCGGACCCTCGCCGAGGCCGTGCAGACCATGCTCGTCGCCGGCTGGGTCGAGGTCGAGCGGGATGCTCCCGAGGCCCATATCGATGAGCCCATGGCGGGGGTTCATGCCCAGCCAGACGACCCCGTCCGCTACCTGGTGCTCGGCGACCAGCTCCAGGCCCAGGGCGATCCACGGGGCGAGTTGATCGCCGTCCAGGTCGCCATCGCGATGGGGGATGAGCGCGACGAGCTCCACAGCCGGGAGAAGGAGCTCCTCGCCCTGCATCAGGAGGCCTGGCTCGGCCCCCTCGCCCAGCTCGAGCACCCGTGGGAGGTCGAGTGGTACTGCGGATTTCTGCGCAAGCTCTCCCTCCGAGCCCAAGGCTATGGCACCCTCGCGGCCGGCGCTCTCGAGGCCTTGGTGGGCACCGGGTCCATCGCCCTGCTCCGCAGCCTCGAGATCCGGGGCGGGGAGCAGCTCGATGCCGTGGTCCATGGGCTCGGTCGGCGATCCTGGCCCCATCTGGAGCGGCTCGTGCTCGGTGGGGCGGACGGGGCTGCGAAGAGCAGCGCACGGGCCTCCGATCTGCTTCGGACCCTGCCTGCTCTGACCGAGCTCGAGCTCGCGATCAGTCCCGCCGAGATGGGCCATTTTCAGCACCCCCGCCTGTCTCGACTGGCGCTGCGGGTCGCCGATGGGCGGTCGCTACGGGGGCTCGACCTGGGGGGCCTCGAGGCGCTCAGCGAGCTCGCCATCCACATCCACGCCCCGGACAGCACCGAGTCCCTGGCCGCGGTGATCGGAGTCCCGCTACAGCGGCTCCAGCTCGGCGGGGCGGATGCCGCGGTGGGGATCGACAGCCTGGTGGGGCGGCGGGCGGCCCTGGGCAAGCTCGTGATCGGGCCGACACCGGCTGCACCTCGGGTGGTAGCGGCGCTTCGGAGGGTCGCATCGGCCCTGGAGGGCGTCGACATCGAGCTGGTCGGCGTCGATCTCTCGGATAGCGATCTGGCCGACCTCTCTGGGCTCCGCATCGACACCGATCTCCCCGATGTGGCGGTGCGCTCGGATCGGGTCCAGGTCTCGCCACGCCAGGAATCGCTCCGGCGATTCGAGCGAACCGGCCGCAGTCGACGGTTCTGGCAGATCGTCCGAGTCGGGTCCATGCTTCGGGTCGGGTACGGGGCCGTGGGATCGGCGGGCACGGTCCGGGAGCAGCGCTTCCCCACCGAAGAAAAAGCCGCTGCCGAGTATCGGAGACGGGTGCGGAAGAAGCGGGCCGCGGGCTGGGAGGAGGTCAGCTCGATCGAGTAGCTGGGGGGCTCCTCTGCTGTCGAAGCGATAGGTTGAGACTCGAATGTTCGGAGGGAGGACGGTGGTGCGCTGGCTGTGGCTATTCCCGATGCTCATCGGCTGTTCTGACAGGGTCCCTGCCGTTCCCGATGGGCAGCGCTGCGTGGTCGACGGGGACTCCCGGTGGTGTTCCCGCGAGGTCATCAAGCTCAAACCCGGTCGATTCTCCTCTCGCCGAGTCTATTTTCAGACACCCGTAGGCACCCCACCCGAGGCGGGCTGGCCCGTCGCCGTGCTCTTTCAGGGCTCCCTCAACCCCGCCCGCAAGTTCTGGGAGGCCGAGCGCGGCGATGCCTGGGGCGCGTGGAACCAGGTCGGGGTGGTCCAGGCCTTGCTCGACGGGGGTTTTGCCGTGCTCGCTCCCGACGCCCAGGCCGGGGGACGCACCTTCTGGAATACCAATGTGCTGCCCTGGTCCTTCGCGTGGAGCGAGGCGCCCGATGCCCAGCTCATGGACACGCTCTTCGAGGCCATGGATGACGGCCGCTTCGGCCCCCTCGACCCCAACCGACGGGTGGCAGCGGGGATCTCGAGCGGCGGGTATATGACCAGCCGCATGGCTCTGTCCTATCCGGGAGAGTTCCGGGCCCTCGCCATCCAGTCCGCGAGCTGGGCCACCTGTAGCGGGCTGGTCTGCTCCCTCCCCGACGCCCTCCCGGCCGACCATCCCCCCACCCTCTTCCTCCACGGAGAGCGCGACGAGATCGTGCCCATCGGCACCATGGAGCGCTACGCTGAGGCCCTCGAGGAGGCCGGCCACACCGTCCAGGTAGTGACCGACCCCGAGCTCGGGCATGCGTGGCTGGAGGTCGCCCCCGAGGAGGTCCTCAGCTGGTTCGAGGAGCATGCTCCATGATCTTCGCCCTGCTCTCCTGCACGACGGTTCCCGACGGGCCGTACTTCCCTCGCGACTCCCCGCCCCCCGTCCCCGCAGACACCGCCGCGGACACCGGGTCCCCGATTGAGCCAATCGAACCGAGTTCCATCTGCGACTTCGAGGACGTGCTACGGCGCTGCCCTCACCAGCAGACCACCCTCGCCTCCAGCCCGTTCACCCACCGCGCCGTGTACTACCAGCTCCCAGCAGGAGAGCCTCCCGCCGCAGGTTGGCCCGTCGCCATACTCTTCCAGGGCTCCTTCTTCCCCATCGACACCTTCTGGGAGGCCCGTCCAGACGACCCTTTTGGGGGCTGGAACCAGGTCGGTACCGTCGCCGCCCTCCTCGACGCCGGCTTCGTCGTCATCACCCCCGAGGCCTTCGAGGGGACCTTCTGGAACACCAATATCGCCCCTTGGTCGTTTGCATGGGAGACCTCTCCGGACCATCAGCTCATGGGGTCTCTATTCTCCGCCGTCGACGGGGGAGAGCTGGGGCCTCTCGACGCCGATCGTCTGTATGCGAGTGGTCTTTCGAGTGGTGGATATATGACCAGCCGCATGGCTCTGTCCTATCCAGGGCGGTTTCGGGCCCTCGCAATCCACAGCGCGAGCTGGGCCACCTGCGCGGGTCCGCTGTGCGTGCTCCCGGCCACCCTGCCCGCCGACCATCCGCCGACCCTATTCCTCCATGGCGAGCTCGATACCACCGTGCCCATTGGCACCATGGAGCCCTATGCTTCGCAGCTCGACTCCGCCGGACGCGAGGTGCGGCTCGTGATCGATCCCTCCGTCGGTCATGGGTGGATCCCCGCAGCTCCTACAGAGGTCGTGGACTGGTTCACCGCCCATCCTTGATCGTCACGGCTCGCGGGCGGGCCGTCCAGAAGACGGATAGGCGGCAGGACCAAATCAGGAGGCCTCGTGGCACTTCAAGCCGGAATCGTCGGACTGCCAAACGTCGGAAAGAGTACCTTGTTCAACGCTTTGACGGCCGCCGGGGCCGAGAGCGCGAACTATCCTTTCTGCACGATCGAGCCCAATATCGGGGTGATCACGGTGCCCGATGAGCGGCTCGGGCGGCTCCAGAAGATCATTCAGACCAAGAAGGTCATCCCCGCAGTCGTGGAGATCGTGGACATCGCCGGCCTGGTGCGCGGCGCGTCCAAGGGCGAGGGTCTGGGGAACCAGTTCCTGGGGAATATTCGCGCCACCAACGCGGTCCTGCACGTCGTCCGCTGCTTCGATGATGATGATGTGGAGCATGTCGACGGCTCGGTCGACCCCCTGCGCGACATCGACACCATCGAGACGGAGCTGCTGCTCGCGGACCTCGACTCCGCTCTCAAGCGGCAGGATCGGTTCAAGAAGTCGAGCAAGTCGGGCGACAAGACCGCAAAATTCCACTTCGAAGTAGCGAATAAGCTGGTCACACTCCTCCAGGCGGGCACGCCGATCCGCGCCGCTGAGTGGACGCCCGACGAGCAAGCCAGCGTGATCGATGCTCAGCTGATCACCTCGAAGGAGGTGCTCTATGTGTGCAATGTGGACGAGGCCTCCGCGGCCACGGGCAACGCGCACTCAGAGACGGTGGCGGAGTTTGCGAAGACCCAGGGAGCCGGCGTGGTGGTGCTCTCCGGTGCGATCGAGGCGGAGATCGCTGAGATGGACGACCCCGAAGACCGGGAGATGTTCCTGGCGGAGATCGGCCTGGAGGAGTCCGGTCTCGCGAAGATGGCCCGGGAGGTGTACGCGCTGTTGGGCTACCAGACCTACTTCACCGCAGGCGAGAAGGAGATCCGCGCCTGGACGGTGAAGGTGGGCGCGACGGCACCCCAGGCTGCAGGGGTGATTCACACGGACTTCGAGCGCGGCTTCATCAAGGCAGAGGTGTACCAGCTGCCGGAGCTGGAGGAGCTGGGGAGCGAGGCGGCGCTGAAGGCTGCGGGGAAGTTGAGGATCGAGGGGAAGGGGTATGTGGTGCAGGATGGGGATGTGATGCACTTCCGGTTCAATGTGTAGTTGTAGGTTGCACCTGTGTTTTCGCGGTTGCAAACTTCTTCGAGACACGCAGTGAGACACATCGCCGTAGGCTGAGGTCGTCCGAGACACGGAGGACCGATGGCGCGAATCGCAGGCATCAAAGGGATCAGCTACGCCAGGTACCGAGGAGGCTGGAAGCTGCGCTGGCGTGAGACACACGAGACGGCCGAGGGGCTGGTCGTGAAGGCGCGGTCGTTCACGGTGGAGGACGAGGCCGAGGTGCCGGTGATGGCGGTGCAGATCCGCGGGGCGCTCGACAGGCAGGGCTACTGGGAGCCCGATGGTGACGGCGTCTCAGCGAAGGTGCGGCCGATGGAGGTCGACATCGAGGCGGTGGCCGGGGAGTGGCTGGTCCGCAAGGTGGGTCGTAGGCGGCTGGCGGCGTCGACGAAGGTGAACCTGAAGGGGTCGCTGAAGCGGTTCTTCGAGGGGGTTCGGGCGGTGGCCGGGCTGTCGGATGGGCCGATTCCCGCCCGGTATCTGAACCGGGACGTCGTCGAGCAGGTGACGGTATGGCTCGGCGACCGGTACGCCGAGGGCACGGTGTACCAGACGTTGCATCCGGTGCTTCGCGAGATGTGGCCGTGGGCCAGTGACCGAGGGATTGCGGGGCTGGAGCCGGCGCCGAGGGACACGAAGTCGCTGATGCCCAGGAACGCGGTGTACGCGCCGCCGAATGTGCTGCCCACGCTGGTCGAGGTGGACGCGATGATCGCGCGGATCACGGTGCCGCGGGCTCGGGTGGCGGCAGTGCTGATGCGGGGGACCGGGCGGAGGATCGAGCAGGTGGCGCACATTCGCGGGGTGGACTTCGATGTCGAGGCGGGCACGCTGGTGGTGACGAAGGGTAAGTCGCGGCGGGAGAAGGCGATGATGCGGACGGTGGCGGTGCCGGAGTGGCTGGTGCCGACGCTGACGGCGCTCGGGGCGATGCGGGAGGGGTTCCTGATCCGGCACCAGGACCGGTATGGCGGGGTGTTCGAGGAGGTCATGCCCTCGCCTCGCAACCTGGCGGCGCACTTCAAGCGGGCTTGGGTGAAGGCGGCAGAGGAGGGGGTGGTGCGGGATGGGATCTGGGCGCCGGGGAATCGGAAGAAGGCGAGCACGACCCATGTGATTCGGGCGGTGTACCAGATGACGCTGGAGGAGGCTGGGGTGCGGGATGGGGTGATCGACTGGCTGGTGGGGCACTCGGGGAAGAGTACGCGGGCGACGAGCTACACGAAGCCGAGTATGGCGCGGATGCGGGAGGCGGTGGCGTTCATTCTGGCGATTGGCGAAGATGGCAGCCAGGAGGGGGCGTGACCATCCGGATCGAGCGAACAGACAGCGACGCGCTGTGGGAGTGGGACCAGGCAGAGTCGCCTGACGACCCCAACGCGAAGTACCGCATCCGATCCGCGATGCCGTTCCCGGGCGTCGTCGTGAAGATCTTCCACGGGATCTACGAGCGTCCCGTCGTGGCCGACGATGGACAGACATGGAACAACCGGAAGGAGGACAGGCCTGTTCGAGATCCAGCCGTCGAGAAGGTGCTCAAGGGCTCCACCCTCGTGTACTCGTCCGCCGGCAGTGAGGACGCGATCGGCCGACGTGTGCGGTGGAAGGAGCTGGTCCAGTCCCTCGGGCTGGAGTGGCATCCCAAAGTGAACGCTCGCTCCATCACCCAAGCGAACGGGGGGAGCTGGCCAGCGCATCTGTGGGGCCCGGAGGAAGGGAGTCTCGACACCGAGCAGCTCCGGGCGCTCGTCCGAGTGCTGCTGGACGCCGGCGTGACGCGCGAAGCCGTAGCGACACACCCGTTGTGGCGCTGCGAGCCGATGGAGGCTTGGCGGTGGAGCTTTGAGCTGGCCGAGCTCGAGGCGGTGCGAGAGCACCCGGTCAACAAGTACGGTGACGGGCCGGCCGAGGTGATGGCAACCGACCGCTCCTGGTTCCTCCACCAGGACATCGATCTGCCGTTCACGCTGCTCTCGGCGAGTGAAGACGTGGTCCTGCGCGTTCTGGCCGCCCCTGTCTTGGAAGCCGTCCGGGCCTCTCCCGCAGACCGCGTCGACTACAAGGCCGACGAGGTCAACGCCGCGCGAACCGCGACCCCACAGAACGACTAGGGAGAAACGGGTGCCCGACAACGACGCGATCATCGAGTCCGACCGCAGGGCTTGAGCGCAGGGTCATCACGGCCTTGCAGCAGGCCGGCGATTCACTTCGGGTCGCCCGAGAGGTGACGCACTGGGGCTACTTCTCGTCGCGAGTCGGGGCGGACATGTTCGCGGAGTGGCTTAGCGGCGCGGGACAAGACAGCCGAGCGGTTGGGCGGCCGGTACGACGACTGGGAGACCTCGGTAGAGGCCGAATGAAGTCATCGAACGCGCCAATCGCAGCGGGCCACGCCGAGTAGTCTGGGGGCGAGAGACGAGTACCTTCGGAAACCACGCGCAGGACCCCAATGAGTGATCAGACGAAGACCGTCCAATGCGACAAGCACGGCAACGGCGCCGCGACATTCGTCTGTCGCCACCTCGCCCGCGGCGTGAGGTGCGGGTACCACTGCTCCGCCGACGATCCCGACGACCCTTGGCCAGACGCATGGTGTTCAGGCTGCGACGAGGTCCTGGAGCGGGAGGGGGGCGCGTGGAACGACGCTTCCGAAGAGTTCGCCGGCGTCACCCTCGCCTGCTCGGGCTGCTACGAGGACCACAAGGCCAGGAACGAGACCCTCTCCGGTCCCCTTCGTGACCGCGGCGAGCTTCCGGAGGACGTGTGGGCAGCGCTCCTACATGAAGCCGTTCACGTGACCCAGCGTCGACAGGACGAAGCGATCGCGCAGTGGCAGTTCACCTCGCACGCGAAATGGTGGCGAGATGGGGCATTGTTCCGCTTCCTCGACCCCGAGCTACCAGACCTGGTCTGCGAGGCAGTCGTCGTGGGGTCCTGGTCGGCCAACACCGAGACGTGGCTGTGGTCATGGGCGAACGACCACCTCACCCCAGAAGACCGCGGTGACATCGCGCGACTGCACTACTTCGGACACGCTCGAAACGTCGAAGAGCTCCGCGAGCCTCACTGGCCAGCCGAGGAGGCCGCTGGCTGGAAAATGGCTGCCATCGCCTCCGAGTTCCTTGGCGCCGACGCCGTGTACCGCGCACCAATGGACCACCTCAGCCTGTTCCTCCTCCTGCGGAACATCAGACACGCCTCGGACGTCGCCGAATGAGCGATTCGCTTCCACCTCGGCCGCGGCCGCGCCTTCAGCTTCAGCCCGGTGGCGACGACGCCTACCTCTTCTTCAAGGTCTACGGCGACTTCGACGGCAGCCTGCAGGCCTCTCGCTCGGGGCACCGGTGCGGCGGCGTTCCGGACGGAGTCCAGTTCTCCTTCTACGAGGCCGACCGCACGTAGGGGCCGGCCTTGTAGGCTGGGGCCCCGGCCTGATCCCGCAGTCTTCTCGATGGACCCTTCTTCAGGGGGCACCCATGGGAGCGCAGGGAGCAGGGCCCCCCCGTTTTCCGCGACCGCGACCAAGCGACCTGAAGGTGCTCCTCCTTCCCTTCTTGACGTGACCGGAATGGCGTTCGACCCCGGTGACGGACGGGGATCCATCGCAATGATCAACGGATTCAGGCGCTATGAGGCCACCGGCAACAGCATCGGACTCTCCGCAGCATCTCACCCACACTGGTGTTCAATAAGGAGAACCCCATGACCACCGCGCAAAATACAGACTCCAACACCCCTGTGTCGTTCTACCTCATGGCCGCCATCGCCTTCCCCGTCTCCATCGCCGCAGCCGCGCTCATGCCTCCCGCGGCCCCAGCCACGCCAGTCGGCATCCCGCTGATGTTTGTGCTCGGCGCGTACTTCGCCATTTGTGCCCCCTTCTTCCCGACCTTCGTTCTGTACAGACTCAAGGTGGCGCGAGCCGTAGATTGGTACGGGGAAGAAGCCACCCATTTCCTCTACCGGGGCCTCGGCTTCGCCGTGATGGGCACATCGACCTACATGCTGGGCGGCCAGCACCTTGGCCGCGAAGCTTCATCGGTGGCGACGAAAGGGCCACCTGGGGCCTCGGGAATCGAATCAACTTGCTCGGCGAGGGCCGTACCTCATCAGCCACCCAGCGGGTCCCTCAGACACTCACGCACGACCACCAACAACTCGCTGGGTTTGTAGGGCTTCTTCAGCAGTCGCGTTCGTGGGGGCAAGCCTTCGGTGAATGCCTCTGCCGTGTAGCCGGAGACGAAGAGCACCGGCAGGTCGAGGCGCTCGCGCAAGCACTCCGCCAGCTCCACGCCCCCCATGCCCGGCATCACCACATCCGTCAGCAACAGGTGAATCGCACCCTCGTGCTGGCTCACTCGCGCGAGCGCGTCCTCGCCATTCTCCGCCACGAGCACGCGGTAGCCGTGCGCCTCGATGGTGCGCCGAGTCAGGGTACGCAGGCGCTCGTCGTCCTCGACCAGGAGGATGGTCTCATCTCCGCCGAGCATGACCTCCGAGGACTCGCCCTCGACCGGCACCGCCTCTCCGGGCAGGCGTGGCAGGTAGACCGTGACGCTCGTCCCCTCACCTACGCGGCTGTCGATGGTGATGACGCCCCCGTGCCGATCGACGATGCCGTAGCACGTAGAGAGGCCGAGGCCCGTACCCATCTCCTTGGTGGTGAAGAAGGGATCGAACACCCGCGCCAACGCGTCGGTCGAGATGCCCTCACCCCTGTCGTTCACGCGAAGCCGCACCCACTCGCCCGCGCGAAGCCCGGCGAGTTCGTCGGCTTGGTCCGGGTCGAGCTGCAGCTCCGCCACCTCGAGATCGAGCCGCCCCCCCCTTGGCATAGCGTCACGGGCATTGGCGACGAGGTTGAGCAAGAGCTGGTCGAGCTGAGATGGATCCATACGCACAGGCCAGGCTCGCCCCTCGGACGCCACGCGTACGTCCACCAGCTCGCCCACGAGCCTCGTCAGCAGCTCGCGCCGCTCCTCGACGGCGGCGAGCAGGTCCATGCGCTTGGCGGCCATGGGCTGCTTGCGCGCCAAGGTGAGAAGCTGTCGCGTCAGCCTCGCGGCGCGCGTGCTCGCCTCGTGGATACCCTCGAAGGCGCGGGCCAGGGGCGTGTCCGCCGGCACGAGCGCCTGCGCCATCTCGAGCTCACCGAGAACTACCGTCAACAGGTTGTTGAAGTCGTGGGCCACTCCCCCGGCGAGTCGGCCGACGGTCTCCATCTTTTGAGCCTGGAGGAGCTGCGCCTCGAGCTCGAACTCTTCCGTTACATCCATGACGAGGCCGCGCAGCCCCGTCGGATGGCCATCGGCGTCGAAGAACACCTGACCAAAGCCCTTGATCCAGCGCAGATCGCCAGCTGGAGTGTAGGTCCGATGACGCACGCTGTAGCGACCGTCCTTCGAGGCGAAGGCCTTGTCGATGGCGGCCTCGACGACGGGGCGATCCTCCTCCACCACGAAGGCCATGTAGGTCTCGAGAGTGCGCTCGAAGCTGCCCGGCTCGATGCCGAAGATCTTCTCGACCTCGGGGCTCCAGAACACCTCTCCCGTGGTCGCGTCCCAGCTCCACGCGCCCATCCGCGCCGCGTCGAGGGCCATGGCGAGATCCTGCTCTCGCTCCTGTTCGCGACTCCGCACGGCGTTGCGCTCTGTGATGTCCATGCAGGCGCCGACGAGCTTGAGTGGCGCTCCTTCCTCGTCGCGCAACACCCGTCCGACGGACTCGAGCTCCCGCTGCTCGCCCGAAGGGCGCAGGACGCGTTCGACGAAGTGGAATTCCTCACCGCTCTCCAGCGCTCGCTGAATGGTCCGCTGTACCCGCTCGCGGTCGTCCTCGTGCACGAGGGAGAGGTAGGCCTCGAAGCTCGCACCAAAGCGCTCCGGATCCAAGCCGTAGATGCGGAAGAGCTCCGCCGACCAGCGCACGACGTTGCTCGCGACGTCCCACTCCCAGGTGCCGAGCCCACCCAGCTGCTCCGCCAACGACAGCTCCGCCGCGGACGGTCTTCCCTCGTCATCCTCGACCATGGGGTCACTATAAGCCGCTGGGGCGAATCAGCCTACGCCGTCGCACGGTGTTGCAACAGGACGCGTCGCCTCTCGCGTCGCCGACGCTGGGTCAACTCCACCCTCCTCTCCGCTGTGTGCGAGTTCCCACGATTTCGGTACTGCAAAACTCCTGGTTGAACCTAGAGAGGACTCACGAACAGAAAGTTGAAGCACATCTCGTCGGTGGTGGCGGGCCCGGCCCAGACGGGCGCTCCAGTCTCGTTGCGATAGCCACAGCGGGTGTGGAGCCGGTCACCTCGTTGCACTTCGGCGTCGAGACGGTAGTATCTCTGCGCCTCGAAGTTCCAGCCGGTGAGGTTGATCAGATCCTCGTCGGATTGGCCCTTTCGCGAGATCCAAGACCGCAGCTCGACGCCCAGTTCGTGCATATGCGGCATGCTCGCCAAGATCTTCATAGGCGAATCGATCTCGGTGATGCCACAGGTCGCACTATCGCCCTCGGGCACCTTGAACTCCTCCGGGCCAGGATCGGTGAGTTGCCAGCGGCGTCCTTCGGTGGGCCCGTGAAAGATGCGCACCCCGCTTTGGTCGGTGAGTCCCTCGAGGCCGGCGCCGTTGTTGTAGTGGATCTGCATCACCAGCCGCTCGCCAGGAACGATCCCCAAGCCGCCTTCCTCGAAGTCGAGCAAGAAGATTATGGATCTAGAATGATCGGGCTCAGCCCCCAGCGGCGGCCTGTGACGGGTACACGGTCCACGCGGGGGACGGCGGTAGGGAGCCGAGACGCAGAGGGCAGAGAGCCGCACGACGGTGACTGAGCCCGAGCGCCCCCCCCGACCACTCCTCTTGCCTTCGCCCGCAACCGAAGGAACCGACGAATCCGATGCAGAGCCAGCCCGATGAGCTTGCGTGCCACAACCGCTACAGGTTGGGCAGAATCCCCTCCCACCGCAGCTGAACGGGGCGAGCCGGTGATGGGCGCAGGAATCGCAGATGAGCCAGGCCCGCAATCTCCCGAGAGGCCAGGGCAGCGTTGAGGACGTCCTCGATAGGCACGACTCGAACGCCTACTTCCGAAGATTGTCACATCGGGCGACTGGCTCCGCTGTCCGGAAACCGGTACAGTATTGTGTACAAGGAGTGCTCAATGAAGAAGCCCGCCCTCGGCGAGGACCTCGTTCCGGTGAACGAGTTCAGGGCCAACATGGCCGGCTACCTCAAACGTGTGTCTGAGTCTCGGCGGCCGCTCGTTCTGACCCAGCGCGGTCGCGCCACCGCGGTGCTCGTTGACCCTGCGACGCTGGACGAACTCGAAGAAGGGCGGGAGGTCGTCCGCAACGTCATGCGTGGTCTCGAGGACGCGGCGGCTGGACGCGTGGTCGCGAGTGCCGATCTCTTCGCGGAGCTCGAGGCCATCATCGAACGCGAGGAGTCACGGTCCGATGGCTGACTGGAGTCAGCAGGCCAGAGATGACCTCCTTCACATCTTCCTACACGTCGCACGAGACAACCCCGCCGCTGCGCGGAGGCTACTCGCGAGGCTCCGCCGTACGAAGGGGCTTGCCGACGAGCACCCGCTGGTCGGCCGCATTGTCGCCGAGTTCGACGCGGTGAACATCCGGGAATGCATCGTGCCCCCATATCGGGTGATTTACCAGGTCCGCCCCGAGGGCGCGCTGTTTCTAACGGTGCTCCACGGGCGCCAGGACCTCTACCACCTTGGACCTGCCAGCTACGTCGTGGCCGAAGACCGCGACCCTTCCTGATTCTGACAGAGGGGCTCGGTGGATTGCTATGCGGCCCGGTGCAAGCGCTTGGTGTTCCCAGAGGCGGGCTCGCCGGTACGGGGCCCCGAGAGCGCGACCCGATCGCGGTCCTCCTCGATGTTCATCTGCTCGCAGGCGGCCCCGGCCTCCGCCTCGGAGACGTAGCCGAGAGAGAGCGCCTGCCGGTCAGCGCCTCGGCCGGTGCCAACGTCGGCACAAGAGACGCTTCGGGGAGATTCGCGAAAACCCAGGTTGTAGCTGGCAGGGGCATAGGGACTCGAACCCCAGACCTGCTGATTTGGAATCAGCTGCTCTACCAACTGAGCTATACCCCTACAGCGCTCGCAGCCTAACAAGACCCCAGCCCCCGCGCACCCCGACTTGGAGTATGCTCCGCCGGCCTCCCACTACGAGAGTCGAATCATGCGCTCCTTTCTCCTGTTCTCCCTGCTCTGCTCCGCCAGCGCCGTCGCCGGTCCTGCCCCATCCGAGATGACCGATCGCCAGAAGGCTCTGTACACCCTGGCCAAGATCGAGGCCCACTCCGCCTCCGCACTGCATTCAGCGGTCAAAGCCGCGATCGATGCCAAAGACTACGAGGTCGGCGACGCCTGCAAGACCGCTCACCTCGCATCGGTCGCCAAGGTCGACGAGGGCAAGGCCAAGGCCGCCGCCCAGGAGTGGAAGGCCGCCTACGCCTCCTACCGCGCCGCCGCCCGGGGACTCTCTCCAGCCTGCGTGACCGAGTTCGCCGACAAGAAGGGCCCCCAGAAGCTCCGCGATACCGTGCGCGAAGTGATGCAGAAGTCCGACGGCGCCGTCGTCGCCGTCCACGACTACATCAAGGGGACCGCCTCCCCCAAGTCCAACACCTACTACGAAAAGGCGGTCCAGCTCCGTAAGGAGGCCAAGGCCAAGAACCAGGCCGGGGATCGCAAGGCAGCCGTCCGCACCTGGTTCGCCGCGATGCACGAGCTCGGCCAGGCGGTCGAGAACGCCGTCGTCGACTGATTCCGGCTACATCCCCTTCACATCCGGCGCCGTCGCGAGCTCCCAGCCGAGCTTGAGGCGGCGTCTCTCGTGGGGCTCCAGCGACACGCTCCAGGTGACGAAGCCATGGGCATCGAGCTTCGGATCCCCCGTGGTGCGGTCATCGATCAGCGACACCTTCACATGCTCGATCTCGGAGACCGGCACCCGCTCGGTGAGCTCGACGCAGCAGCCGTCGTCACCGAGGTTGCTGAGGTACAGATGAAGCCGAGTCTGCCGGCGCTTCCACTTGTCCACGGGGTCGGTCTCGGTCTTGAGCACCCGCTGGGTTCGGGAGATCCGAAGGGAGTCGTCGGGACCGAAACCGAGCTCGAAGGGTGCACCGGGTGCGACGTAGAGCACCTCGGTCCAGCCCACGGTTCCGTTGTCCCGGACCAGCTCGACCGGGCCGGCGAGCACGGGTGCTGGACCGCTATGGGTGCTGACACAGCGCACGAATACGCGCGGGCTGAGCTCGGGCATGGCCACCCGGCTGCGCGCAGCGGGACCCTCGAAGCTGAAGACGTCGATGAACACGGGTGCACCGGTGGAGAGCACCGTATCGAAACCCTGGGGACGGAGGTTCTGGACCTCTCCCCCATCATCGACACCGGGCAGATCGACCTCGGATGAAGGCACCCCTCCGACCGAAGCGCTGTTCACCGAGACCTCGCGGGCAGCGACCACGACCTCCTCCGATCGCCGCTGTGCGCTGAGCAGGTCGTCCCTCAACAGCGGCGGGTCGGTACCCAGGCTGGACCGAGCGGTGCACAGCACGAGCTGCACATTGGACCAGTCCTCACCGGTGTTCTGCCAGATGGCCGCCCGGGCGGTGAAGCGCAGCGACTCTCCCACCAGACGGGCGCGATGGATGGGCCGCCACATGGCATTGGGGACCACGTACTCGACGGTGATCTCGACGCTTCCGCCCTCCTCGGCCACCACATCGATCTGGACCCAAGCCACGAAATCATGGCTCGGCGTGGCGAGCACCTGGCGCTGCAGACCCAGCTGCCCCACCTCGCGCTGGAGGTCCTGCTGGCTGTGGAAGCTCGCCAGAGCGGTGTCCTGGAGCTCCCGGCCCCGCGTGAAGAGCGAGGTGAAGGTCTGGCTCCAGGACTCCGGGTCGACGATGCCCCACGCGGCATCCTCGGGGACCTCGGCCGCCCCCTTGCCGAGCATATCGTACACGCCACGAAGCCTCTCTTCGGCTCGTACCCGCCTCTCGGTAAGGGCGTCGAAGCGCTCGGAGAGCTCGCGAATGCGCTGCTCCAGCGCAGCTACCTCGTCGGCACGGTCCTGGCGACGCACCCGCATCGCCCGGCGCACCCGGGTGTCCGAGACGCGACCCACGCTGCTGTCGGCCCGCAGCGACACATCGTGCAGCACTGGCGCCACATCCATGACCCGAAGCCGGTTGGAGCCGGCGACCAGCTCGACCACACCCCGGCGCTTCACCACGGCCCGGTCCTCGAGCACGGTGACCTCGATGATGGGCGCGTCGAACTCGACCCGATTGGACTCGAGAGGCGGAAAATGCTCGATCATGCTTCCCTCCGATTTCCGTCGACCAGCTCGTTATTGGCGTAGATCTTCACAACATAGTGCGCGTCGAGGGTGATGGAGCCATGGGCCGGCACCTGGACCTGCCAGCGACGTCCACCCTTCAGCTCATCGCCAAGCTCCAACTGATCCCAGGGCTCCCAGGCAGGCCGTACCGACACCTCCTCCACATCGACCTCGGCATCTGGAGCGGGCTGAGGGATTCGCTCCCGGACCTCGCACTGGATGTCCCGACCAAGCTGGTTGTCGAGCTCGATGGCGATCTCGTGATGCAGCTCGGCCATGGCGACCACGTTCTTGCCCGCACGCTCCTCGCGAAAGGTGGTGTTGCGCGCACAGCGGATGCCCTGCTCCACCCCGAGTCCGAGCTTGAAGCGCTGGCCAGGCGCAACGACCGGTAGCTCGGTGGAGAGCACATACTCGCCCCCGACATAGACCTCGGCGGGGCCGGGGAGCAGCGGCGCAGAGGTGGGGTTGCGGATGGATGCGACGCGGAACACAAGGGGGTCGACCCGGGGCACGACCACATAGGACACGTCGCACTCGGCCTGCCGGGCCCCCAACGGGATGCTGTGGAAGGCCAGATCCGAGGGCACATCGACCCGATCATCGGCACGGTAGCTGTAGTCGAAGTGGCCCGCCGCCTGCCGCACCTGAATCGCGCCCCCAGGGAGCGACTGCCGAGCCGCGGCCTCGGCCTGGTCCCGAGCCTCGGAGACCGCCCGGAGCGTGTCGAACGGCACCTCGAGCCCCGAGCGTCGCAGCAACCGGAGATACTCGACCGAAGCATCGACACGCCGCAATCGTCCGCGCTGGGAGTCGCTCGGCGAAGGGAGTCGGAGCTGTGAGAAGACCACGGGTGCGGCGCCGGACGCCGCACCCCGGCCAAAGCCCGGCTCCGGAGGCTCCACCGCCCCGCTCTCGTCGCGCTTCTTCATCTTGGCTCTGCGACGCCGCTGCGGAGCCGCGGGCGGTGGTGCAGGAGCCGGAGTCGAAGCTGGAGCAGACCGGGAGAGCATCACAGGCTCGGGGGCGAGCTCCTCATCATCGAAATCGTCCTCATCGAACACCGCCTCGGCGCACTCCATATCTGGAGGGACGAACTCCACCTCCAGTCGCACCGAGGTGTACGGCTCCACATCGAAGGAGGGCAACCGGAAACGCGCCCGGCTCGGCAGCATCCGCTGTACGGAGCCACGCTCCCGGTCGAAGTCACCATAGAGCGAAGCCGCGCCCTTGGGAGGCTCGCGATAGCCCCGATGAGACGGGGCGGGTTGCGCTTTTCCGATACGGATCGAGGCGAGCTTCGGGAGCTCGGTGAAGCTCACCGGATCCGCCGTGGAGAGCTCGAGGGCTACGTTTCGCCAGTCCTCGCCCGATGCCTGGCAAACCAGGGCCCGCAGCTTGAGCGATGCACCGGTACCATCCACCGCGATATCGCACTGGTACTGGGGCGCCCAGCGCGCCCCCGGCACAAAGTACTCGACCTCGATTCGAGCGGTATCCGCCGCCCCACGCAAGTCGACGATCACGACCTTGGTGAGCGCATCGGCCTGAACCGTGCGGGCCGAGCTGGCTCGCGCGAGCTGATCCCGCAGCGCAGCGGCCTGCTCCTCTGCCTGGAGGAGCTTGCGACGAAGCGCGCGCCCCTCCTCCAGCCTCTCTCCGATCGCGGTGTCCGTGAACTGCTCCAGAGCCACCCGAGCGCGCATCGGCGACGGCGGAGGCGGCTTGCCCTCCTCGCCCTCGGGGCGCTCCGGTACCTCGAGCCCCCGAAGCAGCTCCGCCTCGACCCCGAGCAAGTCCAATCGCAGCCCGAGCTGCTCGATCTCTCGCTCGACCTCGCGGAGCTCGGATTCCGCGGGAGGTTCCACGGTGTCTTCCGGTGCAGCGGCGTGGAGCCCCACCTGCACCGCACCGGTGATCACCCCGTCGTCCAAGGAGCGAACCCGGATCGATGCGTCCACCAGGGACAAGGGGAGCCCGGAGACTTCAAGGACCTCCGGCAGTGGATTGCTGAGCGTCAGCACACGCGTGATCGACGCGCCCCGACTGTAGACCCGAACGCGATCGATAGGAGCCGAGAGCATGGTCCCTCCTGGAGGCGGGCATGCTACCCCACGAGGTCATAGCGCGCGCAGCTACCGAGATCGGATCCCGGCCGCCACCAGAGCCAAGACCAGCCCGTACCCCGACGAAGCTCCTCCAGAAGAGCAGCGACACCCGGTCGACCGGACCCCAACCCCAGCCCCATCGGGTTCGAGGCGAGAACCGGTGTCGGTGTCGGTGTCCGCATCGGTGTCGGTGTCGGTGTCCGCATCGGCGTCGGTGTCCGCATCGGCGTCGGTGTCCGCATCGGCGTCGGTATCCGCATCGGCGTCGGTGTCCGCATCGGTGTCGGTGTCGGTGTCCGCATCGGCGTCGGTGTCCGCGTCGGAGTCCGCATCGGCGTCGGTGTCCGCATCGGCGTCGGTGTCCGCGTCGGAGTCCGCATCGGAGTCGGTGTCCGCGTCCGTGTCCGCATCTCCTCCGCCGATCACATCCGGGATTCCGTCCCCATCCGCATCGTTGTCCGAGACGAGCTGCCAGCTGAGGATCTTGTGCTCATGCGCCCCGCTCCAGCCTCCGCGATTCGACGCGGTGAATCCAATCCAGAAGCTCGAGCCCAGCGCATCCAATAGATCGATGCTCTGGTCGAGCACCAGCTCCTCTGTCCCGCTCTCCTCGTAGGTCACCGTCACTCGCATATTCTGCGTAGCCTGCGCATACTGCACATGAACGAGGCGGAAGTTCTCGTCCCCCAGAGGTGCGAGCGTGGCTGCAGACACCAAGCTGGAGGGATCCCCGTCCCGCCCCAGACCCACATGGGAACCCGGCCCATCCCAGGACCCGTTGTTGCGGGTATCCAGCTCGATCTCGACCGATGGATTCAGCCCGCCATAGCCCAGGCTCTCCCCAATCGACCCAAGCGCCGTCGCTCCCGACGTCTGAAGCACGAGAGCGAGGCCCTCCCCGCCCCCACCATTGCCCACCGCCGCCTGATAGCGGAAGGTGGTGTCCAGCACATGGTCCGAGGACCAGTCGAGCGCGGTCGTCCAGAAAGCGCTGCCCACTTCCCCGGCACTATTGTCGGTGACGTAGAGCTGGGGACCATTGAGGTCCGCGTCTCCGTTTCGCTGGATCGGAGCCGCCGAAAAGTCCGAGACGTCGAAGGACTCCGGAGTCGCAAGCGCGGCTATGGAAAAGAGGAGGACCATGCCATCAGCGTACCGCAAAAGCTGTCCATAGAGGGGGACTCTGTAGGCAAGAGGGAGTGTTTGGAGGCGGGGCGCCGCTGCCAGTGCGGATCCGCAGAGAATATCATCCGGCATAGACGTACGTTGGGGGTGGATGGCGTCAACGCCATCCAGGCCGTGATCGAACCCGAATCCAACACACCCGATCCCGTCGTACACCCCAATGCCAACGGGGTGAACCGGGGTTCATTCCCCATCGAACCCGTCGATGCCGATACATTTGAACAGGCTGAATTCATCGAACACGTCTACAATGAGTCCATGGAAGGAAACACCGGCGACGATCATCCGATGCACAACCCCTCGGAAAACGTGGAGCAGCTCACCACCGATAGCGACGAGCCGGAGCCTCCCGCACCGCCTCTCCAGTTCGGGCTAGACCACCTCGATGAAGCGCGAGCTTGTATCGACACAGATGTGGTATTCGACACCATCGACGAGAGCACAGAACCCCGCTCGATCTACCTCTCACTCGACTCTCTCCAGGCGAGCGAGAACTACCGGCGGGAGTATCTGAGCGACTGCGCCATCGCGCAACAGCTCTCACAAGCCAGCCTCGAACTGGTGGTCGACTATGGCGAGGCGAACGGAGTCGTGTGGCGGTCCCGCAAGCGCATCGTGGGCTGGGATCTGCTCACCATCACCCATCGCACCCGCACCAAGAGCAAGCTCCTCACCGAGCGCGAGATCGCCAGCATCGGTCTCCAGGTGGCCCAGGCCGCGACCGCCATCTCCGAGGCCACCCTCCCCGACGGCAGCCCGGCGGACTGGATTCACGCGCGTATCGGCCCCTCGCGGATCCTTCTCGACACCGATGGCCACCTCCACGTCGAGGGGCTACCCCTCCGCCGGAATCAATCTGCAGCCCGGCTCGCAGCCATCCGCAAGATCCTCGGCCCAGAGGAGTTCGCCCCCGAACAGCTCCGAGATGGGTTGCTCCTCCCCCAGACCGATGTGTATCTCTGCGCGCTGACCCTCCAGACACTCGCCGTCGGCAAGAATCCCTTCAAGCGGCGTAAATTCGCCGAGACGCTGGTGGCGGTTCTCGAGCAACAGAATGTCGGGGGCGCCCTCAACCGCATCAGCGACCCCCTGGCCTTGATCATCGTTTGGCCCAAATGGTCATGAACGAGCCCCCCTGCCAGCTCTGTAGGGCCTCTTCGATCGGGGCCTCGCTGGCCGGGCGAGCTGAGGCATTCGGCTCAACAGTGTGGTGAAGAT
>Ga0316208_1000594_pt1 | contig 41522 bp, 29 predicted proteins | sample 3monopyrite_MG_FD_204944 | JGI IMG/M metagenome (GOLD analysis project Ga0316208, IMG submission 204944) | Microbial mat bacterial communities from mineral coupon in-situ incubated in ocean water Damariscotta River, Maine, United States -... | ecosystem: Environmental > Aquatic > Marine >...
GTTACTGTCACAAAACACATGTAAATTAATAATGAAATATACAGTGTTATTACTGTCAGTATTACTTTTAATTTCTTGCCGAAAGCAAATTGTAAAAAAGGATCAAATTAACTAATTAATTAATTAGCGAATCCGCGGCAAAAATTTAATTCTCAATTAAACCTTTTTAAATGTGCGTAGTCAAACTGCCTAAACATAAAATTTAAAAGTATGTTAAGGCTTAAATGATTATTAAACATCTTAAATTTTCCGTTTAACATAAACCCAATAAATATTAATTTTAAAATTATTAATTTTACAACTCAAAAAAAAACCATGCGTAAAAAATTACTTTTTATTTTCTTATTCACATCAATATTTACATTTAGTCAACGCCCTGGTGGATATGGGCAAGGTAAAACAGGCGAAATCTTTGGAAACATAATAGATTCTTTAACCGAAAAATCTTTAGGATATGTAACAATTACAGCATTTAAACAACCTGAAGACAAAATGATTAAAGGCATGGTAACTACCGATAATGGTAATTTTTCATTGACAGGTTTACCAATGGGGAAATATAAACTAAAAATTTCGTTTGTAGGCTACAAAACGGTTTTTATAAATGACATTCAACTGACAGAAGAAAATAGTACACATCAATTAAAAAAAGTAACCATTAGCCCTTTAATTTTAGGAGCAGTTGAAGTAGTTTCCGACCAACCCATTGTAACTTACGAGATTGATAAAAAAGTAATAAATGTCGAAAATCAACTAAATACAGACGGACAAACAGCCGTTCAAGTATTAGAAAATTTTCCATCAATTAGTGTAGATGCAAATGGGAATGTGTCTTTAAGAGGGAGTTCAAGTTTTACTTTATTAATAGATGGTATTCCAACAAATTTAGATGCCAGTGATTATTTAGCAACTATGCCTGCCAGCAGTATAAAAGAAGTAGAAATTATTACAAATCCATCTGCCCGTTATGATGCTGAAGGAACAAGTGGTGTGATTAACATTATCACCAAAAAAAATAAACTTCAAGGTATGAGTAGTTTAATCAACGTGAGTGCAGGTCGATTTGAAAATTATAATGCTGATGCCTCATTTAATCTCAAGAAAAAGGCCTTTACATTTGATTTATCTGCCAATATAAATCAACGAAATAATCCTAGAAGCATAACTTCAGTACGAACAACAACTTATGATAGTGTAACAAATATTTTATTAAGTAGTGGAGAGTCTAGCTGGAAAATAAGTGGTTGGGGAGCAAATGGAGGTGTAACCTGGAAACCTAATAATAGCCATGTAATAAGTGTAAAATCAAATTTTAGGTCAACATTAATGGCACCCTATAGCGATTTGAATTATGAAAATTACAATAACGACACCTTAACATCTGCTTTTTTCACCAGTCAAGATAACAATATTGATTTTGTAAACAGTTCAACAAGTTTATTTTATCAATACAATATAAAGCGAAATAAAGACCACTATATTTCTTTTGCAGCAGTTGCCAATTTAACTTATGTAATTCAAAACGATACAACTTTATCTTTAGATGATAACAATGTAATTACAGCTGCAAATATTTACACAGAAGTAGGTCCATCAAATGCTTACCGATTTAATTTAGACTATAGATTACCTTTAAAAAATAAAATGAAATTTGAAGCCGGTCTTAAATCTCAATTTGGTCAAAGTGGTGATATTGGGAAAAATTATGTCTATAATCCTACAACTGGAGTTTACGATTACAATGCCTTGTTTAGTTCAAATGTAAAGTATGTTAGAGATGTACATGCAGCCTATACAATGTTAGGCGGTAAAGTTAAAAGTTTAGGGTATCAATTAGGTGTAAGAGCCGAATACACTTACCGAACAATTACGTCAACATCTTTTGTGGATTTTACCACTATAAATCGACTAGATTGGTTTCCATCAGCTCATTTTTCATATAGTTTCAAAAACAAAAGTCAAATTATTTTAAGTTATTCAAGACGCATTAGCCGCCCTAGAAGTTATTTTTTCGAACCATTTATCACATGGGAAAGTCCCTACTCTGTCAGAACAGGAAATCCAAACCTGCAACCTGAATACATTGGCGCTTATGAACTAAGCTTTATTAAACCCATCAAGAAAAAAGGTTTTTTTAGTATTGAAGCTTATTACCGAAATAACATCAACAGTATTAAAAGACTTAATTTTGTTTACGAACCCGGTATTTTAATTAGTCAACCCTATAACATTGGAACTTCAAACTCTTACGGACTTGAAACCTCATTTAACTATAAATTTACTAAATGGTGGAAAACCAATATTGGATTAAATAATTATCTATACAATTTAACGGGTAACTTAAATGACGTAAACTATGATGTACAATCAATAAATTGGTCAGTAAGGGCAACCAATACTTTTGATTACAAAGGGTATGTCCTCCAATTTGTATCTCGTGTAAGAAGTGGATCAGTTACTGCGCAAGGCGAAAGTAAAAGCTCATATACACAGGATGTATCACTCCGAAAAAGTTTTATGAAAAAGAAGTTTTCAGTCACAGTGCAAGGACGAAATATTTTAGGAACAGCAAGACGTGAATCATTCTCTTCTACTGAAAACGTTTACATCTATAATTTGTCTAAACCACTTTACCCTCAAATAATGGTTACCTTATCAGTTAAATTAAATAATTTCAGAAAAGTGTATGACCGTACTGAAAGAATGGACGATTTTTAAATAGAAACCGTTTAAAAATTATTGATTAATTTAATGTCTAAATCATTGAATGAAGAGGAACGGTTCATTAATTCAATATTTGAAAAATAGAAGGCTAACCTTAAACAAATTTATGTTGTTTGGGTAATTATACCAATTAAAAACCAAAGTGAACTAAATAAATCATTTATTTTTTCGCCCCTTATCTTCCTAAAATATTTGCATAACTCGATATGTAAATATTTTATTCATCAACAAGCGAAAAAATAATTTAATTTCTAATGGTTCATTTGGAAATTTATTTGGTATTAGTGTGAAGACATGAAAGCTATGAAGCAATTTAACCTGAATTAAATATACAGAATCTTACCAACTACTATTTATCTATTTCACCTAAATTCTTAAAAAGAATCTTCAAATCCATTGATGTTGATTGATTTTTAGCGTATATCAAATTTAGTTTTGATATAGCATTATTATCTAGTGCTTGAGATTCAAACATGTGTGTAGAATTAAGAATCCCTTGTTTAATTTTAGGTAATTTTAAATTAGACGAATGGTTGATTTTTGCGTATCCAACAAAAGACAATCCACCAGTAAACACCTTTAACATATTCAATACAAATTGTTTTTTATTTTTGTAAAACCATAAGGTAATAGGACTTGTGACGAGTAAAATAAATCCCAATGTTAAATCAACAACTCGTTTATTACGTTTATTGGTTGGTTTATTAATTTGATTAATATCCATGACATACAAATCGCCTTGTGTGTCTATTGAATTACTTCCAATAATGAAAGAAGACTCTGGTTGAGAAATTTTAAACTCTATTGCCTTATTGTCTAGTGAGAGCATTTGAGAAATTATTTGCTCAGCAGTAATGTTTTTGGCACAAAAAATAACTTCATTTATTTTATGAATATCAATTACTTGATCTAATTGATTAAATGTTCCGGCATAATTTGAATTTGGTTTATCGTTTGTATGAGATACAAAATAAATTTGTGGTATTTTTCTTCCAATGTTTTTTAAGATCAGATGAACCCGCTCTGTTTCCTTTTGGTCACCAACAATAGCAATATTTTTGAGTTTGCTTCCGCCTAATCTATAAACAGATGGCATTAAAAAATGAAGCCCTATTCTTGACAATAAATAATAACACAAAACAAAACCTCCTCCCAACAAAATAATCAATCTTGAAAATTGATAATCTTTGGATAAAAGGGCGTAAATCATTAAAATAATTCCTGTTCCAATCAAAACGCCTACCCCATTTTTTAGAAGCTTTACAGGCTTATCATATCCACCAGAAAAAACTTGAATACCAAGCCAAATTAAACCATAAATTGGTAAAGCCACATTTAATAATGATTGAGGAATTTCAATTTTCTGATTAGATTGATATTCTGCTGCAATAACAAATAACCCAGCTAAAATCATTGCATAATCCAATAATGGTAAAGCTATTTTTTTAATAAATCTTGAGGTTAATGCAACACTTGCCCTGAAATAAATCGCCAAATTGATTAGAAATGAAAATAATTTTGCGTTTTTTTGAGAGAAATGTTTTTTTGCAAAAATAATCATGGCATTGTAAAACACAAACACATAATTTACACTACTTTTTTTTGTACTTTCTCCTTTATAATGTATAATTCTTGTTTTAGGATAATAATAATTTTTAAAACCTCCTTTTATAATTCTATAGCTTAAGTCTATATCCTCTCCATACATAAAAAATGCCTCATCAAGTAACCCCACTTTGTCTAAAGCTGATTTTCGCATGAGCATAAACGCGCCCGACAATACTTCAATCTCATGAATTTGATCATCATCAAGGTAAGATAGGTGATATTTACCAAATTTTTTAGACTTTGGAAATAATTTTGACAAACCAAATATTTTATAAAAGGCAACTGCAGGTGTAGGTAATCCTCTTTTTGATTCCGGTAAAAAAACACCTTTTCCATCAATCATTTTAACCCCCAAACCGCCTGCATCTGGTTGTTCATCCATAAAGTCAACCACTTGTTTAAAAGTGTCTTCTTCAACAATAGTATCCGGATTTAAAAGTAATACATATTCGCCATTAGCTATTTTCATTGCTTGATTATTGGCTACCGAAAAACCAGTATTATCTTTATTTACAATTAAATGAGCTTGAGGGAATTTTGCCTCCACCATTTCTACCGAACCATCAATTGAATTATTATCCACCACAAACACCTCTCCTGACACTTGTTCAAGAGCCTTAAATGTTGAATTTAAGCACTGTTCTAAAAAGTACTCAACATTGTAATTTACTATGATGACAGATAATTTCAATTTCTTATAATCGTTTGAACGACAAAGATGCTAAATTATTATTTAGTACCTTTAAAATTTGATGATTTTGTTGACTTAAACGATTAATCTTAAATTATATATATTTGTAATTCTTTATGAATAAATATTCATTACTAATAAAATTTAAATTCCATATACTTCTACTATTTTTTTTAATTAGTGGTGGTTTTCTAATTCAAAATTTATTAAGTTCATTTTATTCATCTAAACAAAAAGAATATGATAAAGAATTAATCAAAGTTCAAGAAGAAACAGTTCTAAGAATAGAAACGGGAATTAATGTTTATTCAACTGTCGTGTCATCATTAAAGTCCTTCGTTCAAAATAGAGATGAATTTCCAAATGACATACAAATGCAAGGTTTTTTATCGGAGTTAATTGAAAATATTGACTTCAAGGATTCAATTGCGGTTTCGTTTATAGATACAAACCAAATATTTCAGTATACCGTGACTCCTTTTCAAATTGATCCCTTTAATCTACAAGGATTGGATGTTTCAAAATTAAGACCGGACGCAGAAGTTCAAAAGCTGAATAAACTCATGTACCAAGATAATATTAGTCTTTTTGCACCAATTAATTTACAAGAAGGATGGGCAGCTTTTCCATTCAATTTTTCTGCTAAGAATAGTAGCGGGGATGTATTAGGATATATTGCTCCAGTTTTAAACGTTAAATACTTATTAGACTATTCCTATCAAAATAAAAACGATACTAATTTTATTCACCGTTTTATAATTGAAGATTCATTTGATTTAAGTCGTGAAGTTGTTTATGATGATACAAAAATCTTTAATTCAAAAAGAGATCCCGAATATTATACTAATTTTTCAGTCCCTGAATCAGAATTTATTTACTCGAGTATTGACTTTTATGGATTAAAATTAAAAATTGGAACAGCTTATAAAAAAGTTCAAAAATCTAATTATTCAATAGTTTTTTTTGCTTTTTTATGGTATGGTCTCATTTGTATTTTGTCATTTATTACACTTAATCAACTATTGAAGAATAAACAGCTTAACAAAAAAATGAGAGCAGCAAATATTGCTATAATTTATAAAAATAATAAATTAAGTGAAAACTTTGAAAATATACAAACTTTACTTAAGGAGGTGCATCATAGAGTCAAAAATAATATGCAGATAATCTCTAGTCTTTTGAACTTACAAAGAAATAGTATTGAAGACAAAGCAATAATTGATGCTATTGACACAAGTAAATCTAGAATTCAGTCAATGGCATTAGTACATCAAAAACTTTATGGTTCTGGTAGTTTAGCAAGTGTAAACACTTTAGAATATGTCAAACAATTAGTTGAAAATATCGAAAACACTATAGAAGGGTCTGACTTTAAACCATTAAAAACAATTGAAATAAATAAAGAGATTACTTTAAACATGGACACTATTTTGCCTCTTGGTTTAATATTAAATGAATTAATTACGAACTCATATAAATATGCGTTCAAATTTAATTTCAATCCGAAACTCACTATTTCTATTTTAAAAACAAATCAAAATTATAAATTAGTTTACACAGATAATGGAAAAGGTATACCCGATAACATGGACTTTGAAAACAGTGGAACTCTTGGTTTAGAATTGATTAAAATTCTTAGTGATCAATTGCAAGGAAATGTTTCGTATGAAAAAACTGACTTAAGTACTTTTACAATTAATTTTATAGGTGTAAAAAATTAATGTGGAAGACTATCTTTTAAAACACCATAAATAAAAGTACCTAACATTGCCGACAGCATAAATACAATAAAAATTGAATATCCACTTCCGATTAAGACAAAAATTGGCCCTGGACATGCACCTCCCATTCCCCAACCTAAACCAAATATTAATCCACCAATTAAATAGCGTTTCCAACCCATTGTTTTATCTTTAAATGTGATTTTTTTTTGATGAAAACCTTTAATTTTATCTTTTTTCATTAATTGAACCAAAATCATTCCCGAAATTACAGATGTACCAATAATACCGTACATGTGGAAAGATTGAAATTTAAACATTTCATAGATTCTAAACCAACTAATAGCTTCTGATTTGAACATTGTAATTCCAAACAATATTCCAATAATCGCATATTTAAAAAATCTTATTATTTTCATAATTTCATAATATAAGGTAAAATAAAATTAACCATTAATAATCCGCCAGCAAAAAATCCAACAACAGCTATTAATGAAGGTATTTGTAGGTTAGACAATCCAGAAATAGCATGGCCTGAAGTACACCCACCTGCATAACGCGTTCCAAAGCCAACTAGTATTCCACTGACTACAATAAACATGACACCTTGAAATGTAAAAAGATTATCCCAGTTAAAAATTTCTTTTGGAAAATGAGAAACTTGACCTGCCGTAACATTTATATTTATTTCTTTTAAAGACTGTATTGTTTCAGGTGAAATATCAACAGTTGGGTTTGGGTTAATACAATAAATAAAAATAAATCCTCCTAGCATTGCACCTCCAGCAACAACCAAATTCCAAACTTGAGCTTTCCAATCAAATTTAAAAAAATCAACTAAACGTCCACCACCTATTGAACACATTGTTCTTAAATTAGAACTCATTCCAAAAGACTTACCAAAAAACAAAAGTAAGTACATAATAAACGTAATCATTAACCCTGAAAACCACCAAGGCCATGGATTAACTATCAAAAATTCATAAATCGCATTCATTTGGCGAATATATGTGATATTTATCACATAACTATTTGTTGTCTCAAAAAAATAAGCTTTTATCAAAATAAAGAATCAAATGAATAGTTTAATCGTAAAAATCAAAGCTTTGTCTAAAAATATTTTTATACTAATTCACATCACTTTACAATATAAATTATTTGGTTAATTTTGCTTTTTCAAAACAAATTGAATATCCATTTACATATTATGAAATCTTCAGACTTAAAATCAATTAAAATACTACTTCTACTTATTGCATTACCTATTTCATTTTATGTTCTTAAACTATTGTCTTTCATTTTTATTCCACTTCTTTTCTCAATGATTGTTGCATTAATGTTTTTACCATTGATGAGAAAATTGAATAAAAAAAACATCCCTAAATCAATCAGTTTAATCATTGTAATTCTCATTATTGGAATTTTTATATTTTTAACTAACCAAGTTGTTCAATTTTCTGGTCGTGAACTAATGTCAACTGAAAATAATTTTATTATTGATATTGAAGAAAAACTAAAAGAAACGCTTATTTTTATTGAACAAAAAGTTGGTATTGAAAGAATTAACGGAGAATCTATAAGTGAACATTATATTCAAAAATTAAATATAGAAGATAAACTCAATTCAATAATGGACTATATTGGAAGTATTTTTTCAATGAGTTTAACAACTATATTTTTCACAATATTATTATTAACTGAGTCTTTAAATTTTCAAAAAATATTGAATTCAACAATTATTAAACAAAAAAGAGAATCCGTCAAAGTATTTATGAAAATAGAAAAAGACATCATCACCTTTGTTAAGGTGAAATTTTGGGTAAGTCTTTTTACAGGGATTGGTTTTTCTGTTGCATGTTATTTTTTTGATGTTAGTTTTCCCATTTTTTGGGGATTAGTTGCTTTTTTACTCAATTTTATTCAAATGATTGGTTCAATTGTTTCAATTATCATTTTGTCTTTGTTTGCGTTCATTGAAATTGATTCAATAAATGTATTATTATTTTTTGTGCTATCAATAACTGGTGTTCAAGTTATTTTTGGTAGTATAACAGAGCCTATTTTAATGGGTAAATCTTTTTCAATAAATGTAATCACTATTTTAATCATGCTCATGTTTTGGGGGTTTATATGGGGAATTCCAGGTATGATTCTATCTGTCCCCTTAACTGTATTTATAAAAATAATATTAGATCAATTTCCAAAAACCAAAGTTATTGCCAGTTTAATGTCTGAAAGCTAAAGGAAAAAATTATTTTATTTAGCGATTAAAATAAATAAATCTAAAATAATAAAAACTCCCGTAACAAGCTGATACGAGAGTTAATAAGTGGAGTTGGCGGGAATCGAACCCGCGTCCAAGCAATGAGTTAAAAAGCTTTCTACATGTTTAGAATGTGATTTAATTTCAATTTAAGGCTGGACACAAACACCCTACCCTAAATCTAAGTCTTTTTATTTCGCAATAAGGTCAAGACCCCCTTAAAGCTATTTCAGAATTATAACACCCTTGATCAAAACGACTCTGAACGGGCCTTTTTGAGGATGGTTAGTTCCCCGTACTAAACTTCTGGTGGAATTAAGGTAAGACAAGCTTGGCTTGAATTACGCAGCTAACGCGTAAGAATTATTGTTGTCAATTATTCTAAGTGTGAACTAATTTTTAACGACTGTATATTCGTTAGTCGACATGCTTACATTCCAAAACAGTTGCAGTCAAATCCAAGTCAACCCCATTAAAATGTATTGCAAAATTACATTAATTATTTTAGTTTAGTCATATAAAATATCATATTCTTGACTAAATTAACTAAAAGCATTAAATCTATAGAGCTAAAATTTCCTTCTAAAAAATGAAAATTGTATATTCGCAATCTTAAATCCACAAGGTTATGAAATTAGGCGTTATCCGTGAAGGTAAAATCCCACCAGACAAAAGAGTTCCTCTTACTCCGCTCCAATGTGTTGAAGTGAAGAAAAAATTTCCTCAAGTAGAAGTTGTAGTGCAATCGAGTAAGGTAAGAAAAATTACGGATTCAGAATACATCAAAGAAGGCATTGAGATTGTTGATGACGTTTCGGACTGTGACATTTTAATAGGTGTAAAAGAAGTAAATAAACAAGATTTAATTCCGAATAAAAAATACATATTCTTTTCTCATACATTTAAAAAGCAACCTTATAATAGAGATTTATTACAAACTATTTTAGATAAAAAAATACAGCTGATTGATTATGAAGTGCTCACAAATCAAAAAGGCCATAGGTTAATCGGATTTGGTAAATATGCAGGAATTGTTGGATGTTACAATGGATTTTTGACTTATGGAAAAAAACACAATTTATACAGTTTAAAACCTGCAAATCAGTGTGAAGATAGAGTTGAATTTGAAAAAGAATTAAAAAACATTAAATTACCCCAAAACTTTAAAGTTGTATTAACTGGATTTGGAAGAGTTGGACATGGTGCAAGAGAAATAGTTGAACTCATTGGATTAAGGGAAGTTAGTCCACTTGATTTTTTAAGCCAAACATTCAACGAACCCGTTTACATACAGTTAAAAGTAGGCGATTATTTTGAACGGTTAGACGGAAAACCTTTCGATAAATCAGCATTTTACGAATCAGGTAAAGGTCATAAATCAGTATTTAAAAAATATTTAGAAGTTGCAGACATGTATATATCTTGTCATTATTGGGATTCAAGTTCCCCATTTATTTTTACCCGTGAAGATTTAAAAGACAAATCCATAAAAACATCTGTAGTTGCAGACATTTCTTGTGACATTGATGGTCCGGTTGCATCTACTATTAGACCCTCAACCATAGCAGATCCAATTTACGGCTATAATCCACAAACAGAAGCAGAAGATGATTTTATGAAAGATGATGTGATTGCCGTTATGGCAGTTGACAATTTACCTTGTGAATTACCTAAAGATGCTTCAAAAGATTTTGGAAAAGAATTAATAGACAAAATATTTCCAAGTCTTTTTGGTGAAGATTCTGAAGGAATTATTGATAGAGCATCTGAAACCAATTTAGAAGGTCAACTCACAACACATTTTAGCTATTTAGATAAATATTTAGTAGGAGAAGAGTAAATCGTTTTAAATTCACATTAAAATACAACCGTTTGTGTATATTTTTAAGAGAAATTAACATTAAAATTGTAACTTTTCATAGCATTTTAGAGTTATTAGAGTGTAGGATGCAAAATTAATATTCAAATACCCTTGACACGCAAGGTAAATTGACGTAGATTTGCAACCGGTAAGTAAAACAAACATTTAAATTAAAAGGAAAAGATGAGGCAGTTAAAAATTACAAAATCCATAACAAATCGTGAAAGTCAATCGTTAGATAAGTACTTACAGGATATTGGTAAGGAGGAACTAATTACTGCTGAAATGGAAGTTGAATTAGCTAAACGTATCAAGCAAGGAGACCAATGGGCACTTGAAAAACTAACCAGAGCTAATTTAAGATTTGTTGTTTCAGTTGCAAAACAGTACCAAAATCAAGGTCTTACTCTACCCGATTTAATTAATGAAGGAAATTTAGGTTTAATTAAAGCCGCACAAAAATTTGATGAAACAAGAGGATTTAAGTTTATATCCTATGCCGTTTGGTGGATTCGTCAGTCAATACTGCAAGCTTTAGCTGAACAAGCTAGAATCGTTCGTTTACCTTTAAATCAAGTAGGATCATTAAATAAGATTAATAAAGCATTCTCTAAATTAGAGCAAGAATACGAAAGACCACCTTCAGCTGAAGAATTAGCCGAAATTTTAGAAGTTCCTGAAGACAAAGTGAAGGAATCTATGAAAGTAGCTGGTCGTCATGTGTCAATGGATGCTCCCCTATCTTCTTCTGAAGACGGTGGAACCTTAATGGACGTCATGACAAATGCTGATTCGCCAAATGCTGATAAACATTTATTAGCAGAGTCATTACAAAAAGAAATCGAAAGATCACTTTCTACTTTAACTGATAAAGAAAAAGAAATTATTCGTTTATTTTTTGGAATTGGAATGAATCATGGATTAACGCTTGAGGAGATTGGAACTAAATTTAATCTTACAAGGGAACGTGTTCGACAAATTAAAGAAAAAGCAATTAGACGCTTGAGACATACTTCAAGAAACAAATTGCTGAAAGCATATTTAGGATAACATTTAAGCCTCCAATTTTTTGGGGGCTTTTTTATTGTCAAATTTTTTATTATTAATAAATTTACACTCAAAAATTAAATTGAAAAAATGGAAACATCAGTAGGTTACGAAAAAGAACTTAACAACTACGTTAAAAACGAACGTGCAGCTGTAAAATTAGCACGCTATGTTGGTGAATTATTATTTGACCAAGGAATAGAATTGGTATTATTCAGAAATCACTTAGTAGATATTACTACTTCTGAAATTATTAATTTACATGACTATGCAAAAAAAGTTGTTGGTAAACAAATTTACGTGACAACTACATCTGTATTAGCTGAAGAAATTTTTAACCTAAATATGGCTCCTGCTAAAATTGACATAGGTAAGTTAGCTTATGAATGGATTCATGAAGGTGATAAATTTAATTCTAAATCAGATTTCTTAAAAAATAAGTTATCAGATATGATGAATGGTGGAGAAGATAAAGTGGAGCCAAGAGATGTAGTATTGTATGGTTTTGGTAGGATTGGACGTTTAGCTGCCAGAGAACTGATTAAACAAGCCGGAAAAGGACAACAATTAAGACTAAGAGCCATAGTTACACGTAAAGCATCTGCCGATCAAATTATTAAAAGAGCATCTTTATTAAGAAATGATTCAGTTCATAATGATTTTAAAGGAACTGTAACAGCTGATGTTGACAATAAAGCAATTATAATTAATGGGCAAATTGTAAAAATGATTGGGGCTTCTAATCCTGAAGACATTGATTATACAGCTTACGGCATTAAAAATGCATTAATTATTGACAACACCGGTGCGTTTACGGATAAAGAAGCTTTATCTCGTCATTTACAAGCCAAAGGTGCTGCTAAAGTATTATTAACAGCTCCTGGGAAAGAAATTCCTAATATTGTTTATGGTATCAACCATTTTGATTTAGACATTGAAGGTCAAAATATATTTTCGGCTGCAAGTTGTACAACTAACGCAATTTCTCCAATTTTAAATGTCATTAATGACAAATACGGAATAGAAAAAGGACATATTGAAACGGTTCATGCCTATACTAATGACCAAAACCTATTAGACAATATGCATAAAAAACCACGTAGAGGGCGTTCAGCAGCTATTAATATGGTAATTACTTCTACTGGAGCTGGGAAAGCAGTTACTAAAGTTATTCCAGACTTAAAAGACAAATTAACGGCCAATGCCGTTAGGGTACCAACACCAAATGGGTCATTAGCAATCATGAACTTAACTTTAAATAAATCTGCAGAATCTGTAGAAACAGTTAATGAAATTATTAAAAGTGCTGCGTTAAACGGAAACTTAGTAAATCAAATCTATTATTCGGTTGATGAAGAATTAGTGTCAAATGATATTATAGGAAATACATGTTGTTCAGTATTTGATGCACCAGCAACAATCGTATCACCCGACAATAAAAACATTGTGTTATATACTTGGTACGACAACGAATTTGGCTACACAAAACAAGTAATTAGATTAGCAAAATACATTGCCAAAGTCAGAAGGTTAATATACTACTAATAACCACTCTAATATAAAATTGAAAGGGACACCATTTATTTGTTGTTCCTTTTTTTTGGCCAGTTTAACATGCTTTGCGCTAAAGTTATAATGAGAATTAAACAATTAAACTAAACATTTTTAAGAGCTCCTAGTGTCGCTTTAAAAAAGTAAGTTTCATAAATTTAATTTCATCACAAGCTACCGATTCAATCATTACTGGAGAAGCTTACCCAATACATATTAATCACAATTTTTTTATATTAAAAATCTATACATTCCAAAAAGTGATGTAAAAGAAATTTGGAACTCATCAATGGAGATAAGACAAATTCAATTTGGAGAACTTACTGATGAAGCAAAAATAATGTTAGGAATAGAATAATACAATGCCCAACAACTAAGTATTCGGGTTGCCGTTACCGAATACTCAGTACACAGTGGCCATTTCGATAACATTCGGAATGTTTACTGATCCGGTGTTGAAAAGTGCTCAAAATATACTCTATGGGAGATACTTGGATTTTATACCATTTAGGAATTGAATTGTGCTATAAAAATAGTCGTCTAATTTCAAACCATAATATACCGATTATACTTTGAATTGATTTTTGATTGAAATGAAAAAAAGCGCATTGCAATGTTAATTCGGTATTACTTATTAAGAATTTGTAATTTTAATAAACAAATTATTTTTCTATTCACATTTTTGTTTTACATGTTTTATAATTCAAAAATACAATTATATTTACAATATGAATTTTTATTTAAATAAATACGGATTTTGTGCCCCACAAATAAGTGTTTTACCACACGTAAACACTCAAATAATAATTGTTATACCTTGTTTTAACGAAACAGATTTAATTTCGAGCTTAAATGCCCTTAAATCATGTACACCAACAATTTGTTTGGTAGAAGTTATTACTGTTATTAATGCAGGTATTAATCAAACAAATGAGATTAAGCAACAAAATTTAAACACTTATGAAGCGGCTAAAAAATGGGCTAAAATTAACCAAACAAACAATTTGACTTTTCATTTTATATTGAATAATGATTTACCAAAAAAACACGCAGGTGTTGGTTTAGCACGCAAAATTGGAATGGATGAAGCTGTTCATAGATTTTATTTGATAAATAAAGATGGCATTATTGTTTGCTTTGATGCCGATTCAAAATGTGATGTAAACTATTTAATCGAAATTGAAAAACATTTTAATAAAAATCCAAAAACACCAGGTTGTTCAATACATTACGAACACTCAATCAAAAAAACGGAGCAAACTGATATAGAATTTGAACAAAACATTTATACCGGAATTATTAATTACGAACTGTTTTTAAGGTATTACAACCAAGGCTTAAACTTTTGTGGATTTCCTTACGCATACCAAACCGTAGGGTCTTCAATGGCAGTTCGTTCATCCATTTACCAAAAACAAGGGGGGATGAATAAAAGAAAAGCCGGTGAAGATTTTTACTTTATTCATAAAATAATTGCGTTGGGTAATTTTACGAACCTAAGCACAACCAAAGTAATACCATCTCCGCGAATATCTGACAGAGTTCCTTTTGGAACCGGAAAAGCAATTGGCGATTGGATTGAGTCAAAAGCTGAAAATTATTTGACTTATGATGTTCGGATTTGGCATATTTTAAAATCATTTGTCAATATAATACCACAACTACAACATCAAGATTTAAAGTCCCTAACATTCTTTAAAGACTCAAAATACAAACAATTAATTGACTTTTTAAACGAAAACAATTTTAATACTGATTTACAAGAAATTAGAAATAACTCTACTGATAATCAGTCGTTTTTAAAACGTTTTTTTGTTTGGTTTAACGCCTTTAAAGTCTTAAAAGCAATTCATTATTTAAGAGATCATCAATATTCAAATCAACCAATCGGGCAAGAAGCAATAAAACTGGCTAAAACAATGCAATTTTTTAATGGTGAGCAAACAGAAAAAGAGCTTTTACTAAAATACAGAATTATTGAAAAAAATGGGACTTTAATTAAATAAAATACATACCTTTAGAGTATGTAAAATAAATATTATGTTAGCCATTGAAACTAAGTTACTCTCTAAATATTATGGTCAAAATATTGGTATAAAAAATGTTACTTTAAACATTGAAGAAGGAGAGGTTTTTGGGTTTATTGGTCCCAACGGAGCAGGTAAATCTACAGCTATCAGAACTTTACTTGGCTTACTAATCCCATCATCTGGTACTGCAAAAATATTTGGTAAAGATCCTTTTAAAGATGGGGATGAAGTTAGAAAAAACATTGGTTATTTACCTTCTGAAGTTAATTATTATGATGAAATGACTTCAAGAGAATTATTAGAATATCATTGTAGATTTTATAATGATATAGATTATTCAGAGATAGAAAGATTAGCTAAATTATTTGAGCTTGACCTTGATAGAGAAATTTCTGAATTATCATTTGGAAACAAAAAAAAATGTGCTATTATTCAATCTGTTATTCACAAACCTAAATTATTAATTCTAGACGAACCAACTTCAGGTTTAGACCCCTTAATGCAAAACCGTTTTTTTGAGTTATTAGAAGATCAAAATAAAAAAGGAACTACAATTTTTTTTAGTTCTCATATTCTTTCTGAAATTCAACGGCTTTGTAACCGAGCAGCTGTTATTCGTAAAGGAGAAATTGTAGCTATTGAAGACATCCAATCATTACTCGAGAAGCAGATGAAAAAAGCCCGACTAATTTTTAACAATAAGCCTGACAACCTAACATTACCTTATGGGGCTCAACATATAGATTGGCATAATAACAAACTCACTTTTAATTATATTGGTGAAATTAATGTGCTTATAAAATGGATGGGAAAACAAACCCTTATTGACGCCGTAATAGAAGAGCCAGATTTAGAGTCAATTTTCATTAATTATTACCAACGATAAAATGAATAAAAATTTATATCTCAAAGAAATTAAACGCAATAAAAAAAACCTACTCACATGGAGTGCAATAGCTGTTGGTTTTACTTTAATGATACTTGCAATCTACCCTTACATGGCAGATATGGGTTCGGACTTAGCAACCATGATGGACAAAATACCAAAAGAACTAAGGAAAGCCATAGGTGTTGACACTAATACCTGGAGTGACATCTTGAGTTTTTATAGCTTATATTATGGAATTTATATTATTCTTTTAGTTGGAATTTACACATCATCTACTGCTGCAACAATAATTTCAAAAGAAGAAAAAGATAAAACTTCTGAATTTTTATTAACTCAACCAATTAGTAGAAAAAATATATTTTTAACAAAACTAGGTGATCTTTTTACTTTAACAGCAGTTATTTATAGTATACAGACTTTAACTGCGATTATTGGTATTCTCATTTTTAACTCACCTGATGTTGATTTTGAATGGCCTTTGTTTTGGATATTGCAACTACATGGTTTAATTTTATTGTTCTTTTTTACCTGCACTGGTCTATTGTTACCGATATATTTCAAGCCTAAAAAGAATTTTATGGGCTTAATTGTTGGCATTATATTTGGAAGTTATTTTATAGATGCAATATCAAAAACAGCTTCTGCTGTTGAATGGATGGGTTATATTTCTCCATTTCATTATATGAATTTCACAGTCACCGATTCGTTGTACAGTTTTAACTATGTTGCCGCGCTTATTTTAGTCATAATTGGGATTATTTTTGTTTATTTTTCATTTCACAAATACAATAAACGAGACATTGTGTCATAAAAAAACTCATCTTAAATAAAATGAGTTTTAATAAATTGTTTAAAATCTAGCTGATTATCCCCTTCTTCTTTCCAATAAAGACATCATCATTAAAGCCATTAAAATTCTTTCGTCATCACCTGGTTGAAACTTACCAACTTCTTCTAATTTAAAACGCCTTCCAAAAAATGATTTTTCTTTAGACAATCGGGCTATAATTTGATCATTTTTATCTTTAACAACATACCTTGGATTAAAAAAGTATCCTGTTAACATACCTAAAATAGGTATTTCACTTAAAAAAGCATCCCCTACTTTAGCCCAAGGATTTTCTTCCGAAATGGTATAATCCAATCCTCCATTTCCGTCAAAAATATTATAATGTGCTTTTAAAATTGACTTTCTTCCTTTTCTTCCAACTTTACCAATTTCTTGTCCAGCAGCATTTTTAAAATGGTAACTAGCATTAAAATCAATAATTCTATCAGCTCCAATCGTATATAAAACTGTTGCTCTAGATTCATCAGAAAATACTTGAATGTCTTCTTTTAATTTAAACATTTTTTGACGAACATAACCTATCGTTTTTCCATTTGAATCTTTTGCCGTAAAATCATTTGCTAAAGTTCCTATCTTAAATACAAATTCAATTGGATAATTAAAATCTTTATACTCTGGATTACTTACAGCTACTCTATCAATCACATCTATTTCTTCACTCATAACTATTTGGTTTATTTTGAGTTAAATATATCTATTTTTTTTATAAAAAATTATATTTTCTGTTAAAACTTTATGTACAACACCTTTTTTTTGAGTTATTTTTACTTGGCAATCGACATAAATACCTTTTTCTTTTTAATTGGTAATCCTTTTAAGTTTTTAAGGACTGTATTTACTTTTTTTCTATCAACTGCTACAAGAGAGTGAAAATCTTTGACCTCAATTAAACCAAGTTCATTTTTTTCAAGTCCACCTTTTTTATAAAAAGTCCCCACAATATCAATCTTATTGATTTTATCTTTTTTTCCGGCATTTATAAAAATTGTTTCCCATTGTGGTTCATCTGGAATAAAATATTCATCACTTAATTTAACTTCAGTAAAAACAGAATCATCAACAAAATCAGGTAAATACTCTATTTCCGATAACACAAAATAAACAGTTCCACTTTCATCCATTCTTGCAGTCCGCCCATTTCTATGAATATAACTATCTTCAGTTGATGGAATTTGATAATGGATAATATTTTTAATTTTATCAATATCCAACCCCCTTGAAGCCAAATCGGTACATAAAAGTGTATTTACACTTCCATTTTTAAGCTTAAATAATGATTTTTCTCTTTCATCTTGTTTTAACCCGCCGTGAAACCCAGCATAATGTATTCCCGTTTCTTCTAAAAGTTCACCCAATCTAGTTACGGCATCTCTATGATTACAAAACACCAAGGAAGATTCATTATTAAGCTGGCAAATCAATTGCACCAAAGCTTCTGCCTTGTCTGTTTCAACTGCCTTAACTATGTGATAGGTAAATTTTGAATCTTTTTTAGTGTGTAAATAATCTATTTTAACCGCTTCATAAAATGGAATAAATTGAGGCACATCAATAGCTTGTGTAGCGGATGTTAAACAAACATTATCAAGCGCATTTAATTCATTGACTAAACATTTAATGTCTGGTTCAAAACCAAATTCTAATGATTTATCAAACTCATCACAAATTAAAGTCTCAACTCCCGATAAATCAATATTCCCTTTATTCAAATGATCCACTAATCTACCTGGTGTACCTATTAAAACTTGAGGTAATTCGCGTAAACTGTTTAATTCTGCTCTGTACTCATGACCGCCATAAAAACAAGCAGACTTATAGGTTGACCCCATTTTTTTAAAAACAGATTCAATTTGAATAGCTAATTCTCTTGAAGGCGCAATAATCAAAGTATTAATACCCTCAGACTGTGATTGTTTTAATCTTTTTAAAATGGGCAATAAAAAAGCAAGTGTTTTTCCACTTCCGGTTGGCGATAGTAATAAAATATTGTTGTGACTATCACTCGATTCAATTGCTTCAACTTGCATTGAATTCAATTTATTTATTCCTAAGTTTGAGAGATATTTGTTCATATAATAATTTTGAACAAAGTTAAATGATTATTTAGAACCTGATTTCTTATTGGCTTTTTTTTGTTTCTTATTTTTTTTACGCAACGCTTTTGCTTTTTTATGATTCTTTTTTGAATTTGCTTTAGAAACTTTTTTCTTATTTTTATGTTCTTCTTTATCTATCTTAACAACTGTATCATCAAATTTAATTTTCCCCGACTCTATATCTCTAATAATCGCTTCTAACACATATTCTTTTTTACGGTTATATGCTGTTTTAATATCTTGCTCAAACATTTTACCCATTAAATTAAACATAGCAGCATCTTTTCGTCCTCTGTATTTTGTAATAATTTCATAAACCGTCATTCCTGTTTCTCTTGAAATTAACTTCATTAAAACCTGACCTTCTGTGGTGTACATATTAAGGATAACATACTTAAATTCCTTTTTTAATTTTTGATAAGACTTTTTACTAAATTTATTTCTTTTTCTACGTTTTTTTATACTTGCCAAATTATTATTCATTTGATCTAATAAATCAGCAGCATATAAAGCATAAGGATACACTTTAACGACTCTTGGTTTATACAAACGGTATAATCTTAAAAATTCTTTATCATGTACAACAACTGTTGAACTAACAAACTGAGGAATTGAATCATTTTGGTGTACAACCTCTTGACCAATTACCATAATTGGTGACAAAAAAAGTAAAAGTATGAATAAATGTTTCATCAGTTAGTAACAATCAATTATTAGACCATTCTTAATTTACAATATTTTTTTATATCTTGCAAACCTAAATTCGCATTATGACTTTTAAACGTATATTTTTATCAATTAGTATTTTAGGATTAGTTATTTCTTGTAATAACAATGAACCTGAAGAAGATAATATTTTTATTCCTGATACAACCTCAATTCTGGTAGATACAATTAGTATAGATACAACATCAGTATTACCAGATTCACTTTTAGAAGAAGGATATGTTGACGAAACTGCTGAAATATCAAATATTATTGAGAAAAAATATGGAGAACAATGGGATTTTTGTGATTGTGTTGTTAAAAGTGACTCTATAAATAAAGTATTTGAAAATGCAGATGATTTAACAGAAGCCGAATTTGATGCAGCTTTTGCAAGAATGGAAGTAATAGACGGACATTGTGTTGAACTATTAACAACCCCAAATACAACTCCAGAAGAGCGATCTAAACACGAACGAAAAGTTAAAAAGTGCCTGAAAAACGCTAAAAAATAATTACATTTACGTATTAACATCTTATTTAATTTTAAATGAATTGTTTATAAATTGTGAATAAATATTTGTATTCAAAATAAAATACTTATCTTTGCACCGAAATTAACCTACAGTATTATTTTAAGAGGTTGATAAAAAACATTAAAGTCGTTAGTTGTATTGCTGAAATTCGTTGGGCTGTTAGAATTTCATTTGTGCTTGTCACCATGTAACCGATTACTTAAATGACAAGTATTAATGAAAATTATAAATTATGACTTTTAACGAGTTAGGATTAGACGAAAATATTATTTCGGCAATCACAAAAATGGGTTATGAAACCCCAACACCAATACAGGAAAAATCAATCCCGTATTTATTAGATAATCAAGGAGATTTAATTGGTTTAGCATCAACAGGAACAGGTAAAACTGCTGCTTTTGGATTGCCTTTATTAAATCAAATAGATGTTCAAGATAAAAAAACGCAAGGCTTAATTATATGCCCTACACGTGAATTATGTTTACAAATCAGTAGAGATTTAGAAGATTACGCTAAAGAAGTAAAAGGATTAAAAGTAACTGCCGTGTATGGTGGTACTGACATCCAAAAACAAATCAGAACAATTGACAGAGGCGTACATGTAATTGTGGCTACTCCAGGTAGATTATTAGACTTAATTAACCGTAGAAAAGTTAAAATTGGCAATATTAAAACTGTGGTTTTAGATGAAGCTGATGAGATGTTAAATATGGGATTCAAAGAAGATATTGACGCTATCTTAGAAGGAACTCCTGATGACAAAGCGGTTTGGTTATTTTCAGCTACTATGCCTAAAGAAGTAGCTAGAATTGCTAAAAATTATATGACGGATCCGTTTGAAATCACAGTTGGAGGTAAAAACGAAACAAATAAAAATATTTCTCATCAATATTATGCCGTAAAAGGAAGAGATAAATATAACGCATTAAAACGTTTATTAGATTTTAACCCCGACATTTACGGTTTAGTATTTTGTAGAACAAGAAGAGACACTGCAGCAGTAGCTGATAAATTAATGGCAGATGGTTACAACGCAGAGCCTTTGCATGGTGATCTTTCTCAAGCACAAAGAGATAGAGTAATGGAGAAATTCCGTGCTAAATCAATTCAAATACTTGTAGCTACAGATGTTGCAGCAAGAGGTATTGATGTAAATGGTATTACGCATGTTATACACCATTCTTTACCAGAAGATGTTGAAAATTATACGCACCGTTCAGGAAGAACGGCAAGAGCCGGTAATACAGGTATTTCTTTAGCTTTGGTTGACCCAAGAGATGGCAGAAAATTAAAATCAATTGAACGCATCATCAAGTCTCAATTTGAAAAAATGACTGTTCCTAAAGCAGAAGACATTATTGAAAAACAACTCTTTAGCTTAGTTAATAAATTAAAAAATTCAGAAGTAAATGAATCTAAAATTGAAAAATATTTATCTTCCGTTTTAGAAGCTTTAGAAGGAATGACTAAGGAAGAAATCATTACAAAATATGTTGCTACTGAATTTAATAAGTTTTTAGATTACTATTCTAAAAATAGAGATATTAATGAAAACATGTCAGACAGAGGAGGACGTGATAGAGGAGATAGAGGAAGAAGTGACAGAGACGATAGAGGTGGAAGAAGAGATAGAGACAGAAGACAAACAAGGGATGACCAGCAACGTTTCTTTGTAAGTTTAGGTCAAAAAGATGGCTTTAACCATGGTGCATTATTGAGATTAATTTGCGACAACGCTGGAATATCAAAAGGGAAAATTGGAAAAATTGATATATTAAATAATTTCTCATTTTTTGAAGCTGATAAAACTGAAACGGACCAAATTATTAAAAATTCACAAGGAATAGACTTTGAGGGATCAACAATGAACGTTGAAGTTACAAACTCTAAACCAAAATCTGATAGAAGAAGTGGTGGCGGTAGAAGTCATAATTCATCAAGTGGATATGGAGGAAATAGAGACCGTGATAGAAGAAAAGATTCAAGAGGAGACGGAAACAACCGTAGTTCAAGACGATCATATAATAGAGATTAAAAAAATAATAAACTAATACGGGGTTTTGAGTATATTGCTATCGCAATCCTCAACCGCCTTTAAAGAAAAAAGATAAAAAAAAATGGAAATTAGAAACATTGCCATAATAGCACACGTTGATCACGGGAAAACTACCCTTGTTGACAAAATGATTGAAGCAGGTAAAAACCCAATTAAGGGTTCATCTGGTGGAGAACTAATTATGGACAGTAATGACCTTGAAAAAGAAAGAGGAATAACTATTACATCAAAAAACGTATCCGTTTTTTATAAAGACACAAAAATTAACGTTATTGACACACCTGGTCACAGTGATTTTGGAGGAGAAGTTGAACGTGTTTTAAATATGGCTGACGGTGTTTGTTTATTAGTAGATGCTTTTGAAGGTCCAATGCCACAAACTCGTTTTGTATTACAAAAAGCATTAGAACTTGGATTAAAACCATTATTGGTAATTAACAAAGTAGATAAAGATAATTGTACACCTGATGAAGTTCATGAAAAAGTATTTGATTTAATGTTTGAATTAGATGCCAGTGAAGAACAATTGGAGTTTGAAACTGTATATGGTTCTGCTAAAAATGGATGGATGGCTGCTGATTGGAAAAAACCAACAGATAACATAAACCACATATTAGATGTTATTTTAGATTACTTCCCTCCAATGGTTGTTCCTGAAGGAAATACACAAATGCTGATTACTTCACTTGATTATTCTTCTTTTATTGGGCGTATTGCAATTGGAAGATTAACAAGAGGTACCTTAACTCCAAATCAACAAATAATGTTGTCAAAAAGAGACGGCACTTTACAAAAACATAAAATTAAAGAAGTATTTATCTTTGATGGAATAGAAAAGCGTAAAGTTGAAAAAGTTCAAGGTGGAGATATTTGTGCGGTAACTGGAATTGAAGGATTTGAAATTGGAGATACAATTTGTGATTTTGAAAATCCTGAGCCATTAAAATCAATTGACATTGATGAACCTACAATGAGTATGTTATTTACAATTAACGATTCTCCTTTCTTTGGGAAAGAAGGAAAGTTTGTGACATCAAGACATATTCATGATAGATTACACAAAGAATTAGAAAAAAATCTAGCTTTAAAAGTTGAAACCACTGGTTCTGCTGATAAGTGGATGGTTTTTGGGCGTGGAGTCATGCACTTATCTGTTCTTCTTGAAACTATGCGTAGAGAAGGGTATGAAGTTCAAGTTGGGCAACCACAAGTAATTTTCAGAGAAATTGACGGAAAAAAATGTGAACCAATTGAAGATTTAACAATCGATTTACCAGAAAACTTTTCAGGTACAGCTATTGATGTAGTAACTAAAAGAAAAGGTGAAATGGTATCAATGGAACCTAAAGGTGAAAGAATGATTTGTAAATTTAGAATTCCATCAAGAGGAATTATTGGTTTAAGATCATTTATGTTAACATCTACTGGTGGTGAAGCTGTTGTTACACATAGATTTATTGGATACGAACCATATAAAGGAGATATTCCTGGAAGACAAAATGGATCATTAATTTCTATGGAAAATGGTAATTCAATTCCTTTTTCTTTAAACAACTTACAAGACAGAGGTAAATTCTTTATTGAGCCTAATGTACCTATTTATGAAGGTCAAGTAATTGGTGAAAATAGTAAAAATAACGATTTAGTTGTAAACGTTACTAAAACTAAGCAATTAACTAATATGCGTAAATCTGGAACTGATGCAAAAGTAAGAATTGTACCACCTATAATTTTTTCTTTAGAAGAAGCGTTAGAATATATTCAAGAAGATGAATATGTTGAGTTAACACCTGAAAATATCAGATTAAGAAAAATATATTTAAAAGAAAACGAAAGAAAAAGATCTAAAAAATAGACTGACAATCTTTCAGGTTTTATGACCAAATGTTCATAAAACTGTTAATAACTTAAAAAAGGCGCGTTATTTGATGCGTCTTTTTTTAGATATATTTGATAAGAATAATTAATACATTTTTATGTTTGATGAGAATGAAGAACAATTTGACGACCAATTTAATTTTGAATTGACAAGATTCGAAAATATGATTGAGTATGGTGAAGCCTATTATTTTGACCCAGAAGTGTTGGAGTTGATTATTGATAATTACATCATTAAAAATCAACTAAAAAAGGCACAATTAGCAATTGATTTTGGTATTGATCAACACCCAAGTCACTCTAATTTTAACTTAAAAAGAGCTCAATTATATTCAACTACGGGTCAATTAAAAGAAAGTTTATTATTGTTACAAGTTCTTGAGAAAATTGACCCATATAATTCAGAAGTGTTTATTACAATTGCCAATGTATTTAGTCAATTAAGAGACCATCCAAAAGCGATTAAGTACTACGAAAAAGCCTTATCAATTGATGAAGAAGGAACTGAAAATCATTCTGAAATCATTGAAATCATGTTAGATTTAGCTTTAGAATATGAAAATTTACAAGATTTTGATGGTGCAATAAATGTTTTAACCAATTTACTTGTTAAATCCCCTAATAATGAATCAGCAATTTATGAAATTGCCTATTGTTACGAACGCCTAGGTAATTTTGATAAATGCATTGAATATTACAATAAATATATTGATAATAACCCCTATTCTTTCACGGCTTGGTATAATTTAGGAAATATATATTTTCTAAAAAAAGATCACGAAAAAGCACTTTGGGCTTACGATTATGCATTAGTTATAAATGAAGATTTTGCGTCAGCCCATTTTAATATGGGAAATACGTATATGCAAATAGAAGATTTTAACAAAGCTATTGAGTCTTACAACAAATGCTTAAAATTAGACCCAGATGATGCGTTAACACTTTGCTACCTGGGAGAGGCTTACGAAAGAATTGAGAACTATGAATATGCGCTAAAGTATTATCATAAAAGTAAAAATATTAATCCAAACATTGCTGATTCATGGTTAGGTATAGGAATTGTAAAAGATTTGCAAGGCGATACAAATCAATCCATCAGTTTTTTACAACAAGCAGTTAATATTCAAACTAATAATGCCAATTATAATTTGGTGTTGGGTGAAGCACTCTTTAAATTAGAACGCTTTGCTGAAGCCGAAATAGTATTAGAACGCGCTTTACAAATTGATAACACTTACGCTCAAGCTATAGAGTTACTCGCAAAAATTAAATTCGAGTATAATATTAGTGAAGCCATTGAATTTTTAAAGCAAACTGACGAAAATCATGCGCTTGACACCTCAAACAAAATTCTATTGGTAAGTCTTTTGTGGTATAACGGCCAAAGATTTGAAGCTTTAGAAATCTTTAAAAATGAATTTCAACAAAATGCGAAACAAGCAATAAAATTCTTACTTTTGCACCTGCCTGAATCTACAAAGATTTCGGAATTTAACAATATAATAGACCCACAATGATAAAAAATTTTGAATTACCTTACATCCCTGAACGTCCAGTAAAACCAAGAACATCAGGCGTAACAATGATGATGGATAAAGGATTAAGTTTAAGGCAATCTGAAGATTTTATTGCTGCAAGTGGTCATTTAACTGATATTGTAAAATTTGGTTTTGGAACCGCTTTTGTTACAAATCAATTAGAAGAAAAAATTAAATTATATAAATCAGCAGGTATAAAACCTTATTTTGGAGGTACTTTATTTGAAGTATTTATTGCTAGAAATATGTTTGATGATTTTAGAAGATTAATGGACAAATATGATTTAGATCTTTGTGAAGTTTCAGATGGATCAATCAGTATTCCTCATGAAGAAAAACTAAAATACATCTCTACTTTAGCTAAAGACAGAACAGTAATGTCTGAAGTTGGTTCAAAAGATGAGGGTATAATTATTAGCCCTTCTAAATGGATTAGCATGATGAAAACTGAACTAGAAGCCGGTTCATGGAAAGTTATTGCTGAAGGTAGAGAATCTGGAAACGTTGGTGTATTCAGACCAAATGGAACTGCACATACGTATTTGATTAATAAAATTATTAAAACAATTAACCCTAATGATATTTTATGGGAAGCGCCTAAAAAAACACAACAAGTTTGGTTTATTAGACTTTTTGGAGCGAACGTTAACCTTGGAAATATTGCACATAACGAAATGATTCCTTTGGAATGTTTACGTTTAGGGTTAAGAGGTGATACATTTTTTGAATCTTTACCTAAAGATGTTGAAGAAAAATTAAGACAAAAAGCATCTGAAGAAATAGATGATGACGAATAAAAAATCTTTTATTGGGATTACCGCAAGAGGTTTAGCAATGGGTGCGGCTGATGTTGTTCCCGGAGTATCGGGAGGTACAATTGCATTTATCACTGGTATTTATGAAGAATTAATTGACATAATTAGTGGTGTAAATTTAGCGCTGTTAAAAACTTTAAAAAAAGAGGGGTTAAAAGCATTTTGGACAAAACTAAATGGAAATTTTATTGTTGCTCTTTTTACAGGAATACTGATCAGTGTAGCATCTTTAGCTAAATTAATCTCATATTTATTAGACAACCATGCCATTTTAGTATGGTCTTTTTTTTTTGGACTCGTAACGGCATCCATTCATTTGGTTGGCAGACAAGTTAAAAAATGGAATCTATCAACTGTAATTGCTTTTGTTATAGGTAGCGTAATTGCTTTTTGGATTACAATTCTGCCACCCATGCAACAAGCTGATGCCAGCTGGTATATATTTATATCAGGTGCTATTGCTATTTGTGCCATGATTTTACCGGGAATTTCGGGTAGTTTTATATTATTATTATTGGGTTCATACACAACAATTATTAATGCCATTAAAGAATTTGACGTCATAAAAATAATAACGTTTGCATTTGGCTGTTTAGTTGGATTATTGTCATTTTCTAAATTGTTAAAATGGATGTTTAAAAAGTATGAAGACATTACAATTGCAGTTTTAACCGGATTTTTGTTAGGATCGTTGAACAAATTGTGGCCATGGAAAAAAATAATCCGTACATTTACTAATTCTCATGGTAAAGAGATTACAATTGAGGAGCAAAATATATCACCATTAAACTATGAAGCGCTAAATGGTGATAAAAGCTACTTAACCTATGCTATCATTCTATTTGTAATTGGTTTTGTAGTCATTTTTTTGCTTGAAAGGTTTGGAAATAAAACAAAAAACGAAAAATCTGTTTAAACATTAACAATCAACACTTTAATAGGCTTAATATTTTAAAATAATTTATTTTATCATCTAAGCAACTCTTGTCACTTTACATACGTATTAGTTGTATATTTGTTAAATAAACATACGCAATGAAAACTAAAACACTCTTAATAACCATTTTGATTAGTCTTATAGGCTTTTCATTTACGAACTACAACTCTGAGGTTAGTTATTTTGTCCAATTTAAAATAGACACCATTTCAACTAATGAACAAGCTATGATTATTGATCAAAAAATGAAAACAAAATCTGGTATAAAGATTAGCCGTACAGATTATATAACCAGCACCTATTTTTGTGTTTTAAAGCCTGGAATCGAATATACAAAAGAAAATTTTGAAAATTGGTTTGAAAAATTAGGTTACAAAATTTCATGCTATAATACAGGAATTCAAGGTCAAGATAAAAGTATTTCCCCTTACATACTAAAAAACTGCCAAAATGAAAAATAAAATATTTAATTTATTTCTATTTATTTTAATCGGTACAACATCAACCTTCAGCCAAACAACAGCAAGTGATTGTTCAGATTCTGAAGCAGGATGTGACGCTGTTGTCAGTGGTTTTCCAATTTCACCATCTGGTTTTGGAACTATTGATGAGTCAAATGGACCAAACGGAAGTAATATTTCATGGCCGAGTCCTAACCCTCAAGGTGTAAATGCAGGTTGTATGTTTTCAGGTGAATTAAATAGTACATGGATTAGTTTTACAATATTGAATGATGGTGTTTTAGAATTTTCCCTTGGACAAAACGGAGGTACTGGCTTTTTTGATTGGATTTTATGGCAAAATAATGACGGTTTAGCATGTGATGGTATTCTAAACAATACTGTCCCTCCAGTTTCATGCAATTGGAATGCTGCGAGTGCAGGTTTTACTGGAATGGCTGCAGCTGGTAATTTACCAGCTGGTGCAAATTTAGGAAATTTTCAACCTGCATTAAATGTACAAGCAGGCGACAATTTTATTTTATGTTTTTCAAATTATAGCGGGTTGAGTGGAGTTGTTGTTCCCTTAAATGACAACGGTTCTGCAAATTTTTCTTGTGTTAGTCCATCTATTACTGAACCTACGATTTGTACAGGAGATACAACCACTTTAACATTTCAAAATCTCCCACCAAATATCAGCTCTTATACTTGGTCACCCGCTACAAATATTTCGGGTACAAACACTGCTAGTGTTGATGTTTGGCCTCCTGATTCAACACTATATACACTAACTTTGGTTTCTCCTGACAGCACGTGGAATGAGACTGTTATGGTAAACGTAGTCCAATTAGTTACACCAAACGCAGGGTTAGATGATTCTTTATGTCATTCTACCTCTTCAGGGTATCAACTTAATCCAATCCTATATAATAATGGTTCAGTTAATTGGGAATTTTTTCAAGGCCCAACAGGAACAGGCGGTACACCAAATGCTATTTTTCAACCGAATAATACAACAGCAAATGCATTTACTTTAACAAATTACCCTGGGTTATACTCCTATGTTATACATGAGTCTGATAATAATAATGTTTGCCCTGAAGGAACAGATACTTTAAATATATATTTTTCAAAAGAAGAGCATACATCAACATTTACCAATCCGAGTTGTTTTGGTAGTAATGATGGCGCTATTCAAATACAGTCAACTGGTACACTTGGCGCAATAGAATACAGTTTTAATGGTGGTATTGAATTTAAACCTCTGTCTGATACAACCGGATTGATGGCTGGAACTTATACACTTATTTCTAGAGACATTGTTGGCTGTGAATTTACATCAACAGTTACATTAGTAGATCCACCAGAAGTACTTATCACTGTTGGTCCACTACCCGACTCTACTGTTTGTGAAAACGGAACCGGTACTGTTTATGCATCAGCTACAAATGGAACAACTTTTAATTACCATTGGAATATGACAAATGACTTAGCTAGTTTGCAAACAATAAACCCATTTGCTGATTCAACCGTAATGGTTTTTGCTGAAAATGAGCTAGGTTGTTTTTCAGATACTCTTCCAATCACTATATTAGTCTATGATCCAATTACTTTGATTATTACTGAAAATGATACAGTTTGTCCAGGATTTGATTCCAATTTAGCAGTAGAAGCTTTGGGTGGTTTTCAAGGCTATAATTATGTATGGACTGAAAATGGAGTTTCGTACAATGATTCTGATAACGAAATAAACCCTACTCCAAATGTTCAAACGCAATATTGTGTAACAGTCACAGATGGATGTGAAACCACACCACAATCTATTTGTACAAATATTATTATGCGAGAAGTTCCTTCTCCTATGTTTGTAACTGACACCACTGAAGGTTGTGTGCCATCAAGCATAGAATTTTCTGACATAACAACTTATAATTTAACCGAAACACAAACAGACTCAATTATTTGGCTTGTTGATGGGACTATTTATAATGATAATTCATTTTTACATGTTTTTGAAAATGTAGGGAATTATGACGTGAAATTAGATATTATTACCCAATATGGTTGCAGATCGAGTATTACTGTAAGTGAATATATCTCAATTCATGAAATTCCAAATGCAACATTTTATGTAATCTCTAATCCAACAACTATTTTTAATACTGAAGTTGACATGATTAATAATACATTAGGAGACAATAACATTTACGAATGGAGTTTTCCAAGTGGATTACCTGCAAGCTCAAACGGTGAAGCACCAACAGTTTTATATCCTGAAGGTGTTGCAGGTGAATATCCTGTTCAACTATATGTTACCAATGAATTTAATTGTAAAGATTCAACTACAGACATTGTACATATTATTTCTGACGTTATTATTTATGCGCCAAATGCATTTACACCTGACGGAGATCAAATTAACAACGAATGGCGTGTTTATATTGATGGTATTGATGTTGAAGATTTTCATTTATGGATGTTTAACAGATGGGGAGAAGTTGTATGGGAATCATATAATCCAGAAGGAAATTGGGACGGAAATTACGGTGGAAATCCTGCGCAAGAAGGAACTTACGTGTGGCGTTTAATAGCTAAAGATGCAAATACCGATAAAAAATATGAATTTAGAGGAACAGTTAATTTATTAAAATAATAAATAATCTTAAATAAAGAAAGGTCGATAATTATTTATCGACCTTTTTTTATGCTTAAAATTCCAGTTTTAAATACCGTGCAGTATCACTAATTTCTGGTTTTTTAATAATTTGTTCGGGCGTACCTTTTACAACTATTTTACCGCCTTCTCTACCGCCTTCCGGGCCTATGTCAATAATATAATCGGCCACTTTTATGATGTCCATATTGTGTTCAATTACGACAACTGTATTTCCTTCATCCACTAACCTTTGAATGACATCTAACAGCATTTTAATATCTTCAAAATGTAAACCTGTTGACGGTTCATCCAAAATATAAAATGTACTTCCGGTTGATCTTTTAGATAATTCAGTAGCAAGTTTTATACGTTGTGCTTCACCTCCACTTAATGTTGTTGAAGGTTGTCCTAATTTAATATAACCCAAACCAACTGACAACAAGGTGTCTAGTTTTCGTTTTATTTTAGGAATTGAAACAAAAAATTCAGTTGCATCTTCTATGGTCATTTCTAAAACATCATTGATGTTTTTTCCTTTAAATCGCACCTCTAATGTTTCTCTATTATATCTTTTACCTTGACATTCTTCACATTCAACATATACGTCAGGTAAAAAATTCATTTCAATTAAACGTAAACCTGCCCCTCTACATGTTTCGCATCTACCTCCTTTAACATTAAAACTAAAACGTCCTGCTTTATAACCTCTAATTTTAGACTCTCCAATATCGGAAAATAAATTTCTAATATCGGTAAACATAGCAGTATAAGTTGCCGGATTTGAACGTGGTGTTCTTCCAATTGGAGATTGATCAATGTCAATAACTTTATCTATATGTTCTAAGCCTTTAATCGATTTGTACGGCAATGGTTTTTTAACACCTCTATAAATATGTTGATTTAAAATGGGATAAAGTGTGTGATTAATGAGTGAAGATTTACCAGAACCTGACACACCGGTAACGCAAGTCAAAGTACCCAAAGAAATATCAATATTAACACTTTTAAGGTTGTTACCTGACGCACCTTTTAAACTCAATTTATTCCCATTTCCTTTTCGTCTTTTTTTTGGGATTTCAATTTGTTTTTCTCCTGATAAATATTGAGCAGTTGTACTTCCACTTGCTTTTAATGTTTCAACACTACACGCTTGCATAATTTCACCACCGTGTAAACCTGCTCTTGGTCCAATATCCACAATAAAGTCAGATTCTTCCATCATTTCTTTATCATGTTCAACCACAATAACTGAATTTCCGGCATCACGCAAACGTTTTAAAGAATGAATCAATCTTGAATTATCACGTTGGTGTAAACCAATTGACGGCTCATCCAAAATGTATAACACATTTACTAATTCTGAACCAATTTGAGTGGCTAACCTTATACGTTGTGCTTCTCCACCACTTAATGATTTTGAAGACCTGTTCAAATTCAAATAATGCAACCCCACATCAACCAAAAACTGTAAACGATTGTTAATTTCTTTTAAAATTTCTTTTCCAATTTTAACTTGTTTACTAGTTAATTTTGATTCTAAGTCATTGAACCAATTTTTAAGCTCCGAAATATCCAAATTTGCTAGATCTCCAATTGATTTGTCATTAATTTTAAAATAGGCTGACTGTGTTTTTAAGCGAGTCCCGTTACATTCTGTGCAGGTGATTTTGTTCATAAAAGATTCTGCCCATCTTTTAATAGCTGGTGTTGGATTATCTTCAAAATGACGCATTAAAAAATTTGTTAAGCCTTCAAATTGTAACTCTTCTTTTTTTCCATCAACATCAATCAACTCTTCAAATCCATATAAAATCTTATTGATTAATTCTTCTGGAATTTCATTAATTTTTGTTGTTAATTTATAGCCAAATATTTCTAAAATATTTTCAAGCTTTTTTCCAATCCAATTGTTACCAACTTTACCTAAGGGTTCAATCCCTCCTGCTTTTATTGATTTTTTATCATCTGGAATAACTTTCTTTTTATCCACTTCTGATATTTCTCCTAACCCATTGCATTTTGGACATGCACCATAGGGCGAATTAAACGAAAATAAATTTGGTTCAGGTTCGGCATAAGATACTCCAGTTGTGGGACACATTAAATACTTTGAAAACTGATTAACTTTTCCGCTTTCAAATTCTTGTGTCATCATCACACCATTTCCATACTTTAAAGCTGAGTTTACAGCATCTACGACTCTATTTTTATGGTCGGGAGTAACTTTAATTCTATCAATTACAATTTCAATATCATGAATCTTGTATCGGTCTAATTTCATTCCAGATTCAATATCCACAATTTGATTATCCACTCGAACTTTTGAAAAACCTAATTTTTGAATTTGCTCAAATAATTCTCGGTAATGCCCTTTACGTCCTTTGACTTTTGGGGCTAAAATGACTATTTTTTTATCTATAAATTGTTCCAAAATCAAATCAACTATTTGAGAATCGGAATAACGCACCATTTTTTCACCTGTATTATAAGAATAGGCATCACTTACACGTGCAAATAGTAATCTTAAAAAATCATATATTTCTGTAACAGTCCCAACAGTTGACCTTGGACTGCGATTAACTGTTTTTTGCTCGATTGAAATCACTGGACTTAATCCTAATATTTCATCCACATCAGGTCTTTCAAGTCCCCCTAAAAATTGCCGAGCATAAGCCGAAAATGTTTCTAAATAGCGTCTTTGTCCCTCTGCAAAAATAGTATCGAAAGCTAAAGATGATTTCCCAGATCCGGATAAACCGGTAAACACAACCAGTTTATTTCGTGGTATTTTTAAGTTTACATTTTTTAAATTATGTACTCTTGCACCATAAATTTCAATAAATTCTTCTTGCGATTTAACTTTCCCTGATGCCATTTCAATTTTATTTTTATATCAAATATAAATTCTTATTTTATCAAAAAATAAAAAGCTTATGCAACAACTCTTTATCCAATTAATGACGTCTGTAACGGCTATTATTGTAGACATTAAAGCGACTCGGCACATTTTTGGCTGGCCAAGAATTATTATTTAATTCTGTATCGGCTGTTTCTAAAAACGGATCCAATTGAATAGCATTTACAGCCTTTTTAAAGATAAATACTTTTGACACAAAATAATTATTTGATTTCCATATTTCAGCTGGAATTTTAATTACTTCTTTGGTATTGTCTTCAAACGTAAACTCAAGAATTACTGGCATAACTAAACCACCAACATTTTCAAAATCAATTTGGTAAAAATGATATCCTGCTGATAACAACTCTTTTTCTTTAGCTGACAGACCTTCTTGAAATTTTGCATGTTTCTCTTTTGCCTCATCTGTTACTTTATATTGGTCAACATTAATATATTGGTCATTCAAATGAGGATTTTTTTCATTTTCAGTTTGTTTAATATCGTCTTTATTTCTAATTGTACTTATATTTTGGGCTTTATTTTCATCAATCTCTTTTCTAAAGTCAGCTTCCTTTTGAGGGTTCATAGTGTTCATTTGATACCATTCAACTTTATTTATTGCAATATCAACATGATCAGTAGTCATAAACCAACCTCTCCAAAACCAATCCAAATCCACACCACTTGCATCTTCAATAGTTCTAAAAAAGTCTGCTGGTGTAGGGTGCTTAAACATCCATCTTTGTGCGTATGTTTTAAAAGCAAAATCAAATAATTTACGTCCCACAATAGTTTCTCTTAAAATGTTTAATGCAGTTGCAGGCTTTCCATAAGCATTATTACCAAATTGCAAAATAGATTCTGAATTGGTCATAATTGGCGAAATAAATTGTTTGTCACCTTTCATATAGTCAACTATCATGTGAGCTGGACCTCTAGTTGAGGGATAATCTCTTTGCCATTCTTGCTCTGTTAAATATTGCAAATAAGTATTTAATCCTTCATCCATCCATGTCCATTGACGTTCATCAGAATTAATAATCATAGGAAAATAATTATGCCCTACTTCATGAATAATTACGCCATGCATACCATATTTTGTTCGTTCAGAATAGGTTCCATCTGGATTTGGACGCCCTCCATTAAAACAAATCATTGGGTATTCCATTCCAATCCATTTAGTGTGAACCGAAATCGCTACTGGATAAGGATAGTCGAATGTATGTTTAGAATATGTTTTTAAAGTTTGAGCAACAAGTCGAGTCGAATATCTTTCCCATAAAGGGTTTCCTTCTTTCGGATAATAAGACATTGCCATTACATTTTTTGTATTTTGACGTACAACTTGTGCATCCCATATAAATTTTCGAGAAGATGCAAATGCAAAGTCTCTTACATTTTGAGCTTTAAAATGCCATGTTTTAGTTCCTGTAGATTTAGACTTTTCATTTTCAATAGCCTCATCTTCAGTAACAATAAAGATTGGCTCATCTGAATCTCCTGCTTTTTTTAATCGTTCACGTTGTTCGGTTGTTAAAATTTTAGATGCATTTTGAAGAACACCAGTTGCACCAACAATATGATCTTCAGGCACTGTAATCTGAACATCAAAATCTCCAAATGTTAGTGTAAATTCACCATTACCTAAAAATTGCTTATTTTGCCAACCTTCAACATCATTATACACACACATTCTTGGATAAAATTGAGCAATCGTGTAAATATAGTTATCTTCTTCCTTAAAATATTCTAACCCTGAACGCCCACCAATTTCCATTCGGTTATTGATATTGTACCACCATTTTATTTTAAATGTATAAGAAGAACCTGAAGCTAAAGGTTTTTGCATATCAATTCGCATCATAGTTTTTACAATGGTGTGAGACAATGGTTTGTTAGCCCCATCTTTTACATACTCTATTTTAAACCCTCCATCAAAATTTTCTTTATTCAAATGTCGTTGCAATGCGCCTTCATATGAAAAAGATTCAATTGTTGAAGTAGCAATTAGTTTAGTATCAGAATCTTTTGCACGCATATTTTGATCTAACTGCACCCACAAATATTCTAATTGATCTGGCGAATTATTAAAGTATGTTACCGTTTCTTCTCCTGAAATAGTTTGCTTTTCGTCATCTAAAACCAATTTTATGGCATAATTTGCCTTTTGTTGGTAATATTCATGACCTGGTGCACCACTTGCTGTTCTATAAACATTTGGTGTTGCTAATTCTTCTTTTAATTGTTTAAATTTATTAGTGTTTTGAGCATTTATGCTTATTGAAAATGCGATAATAAATCCAAATAAAAATACTTTTTTCATGTTTATTTATATTAGTTATACGAAATTTTAGAACTCCGTTTTGAAGGAATCAAAGTTACACTTTTTGTTTTACCCTTGATTTTATAATGTATAATATTTTGCTGTTTCGAAAATAACTCAAATAAAAATGTATTACTAATCCAAATATGTAAAGGGTCGAGAACGTGTGTGAAAGTAAAATAAAAATATAATTCATCTCTTACAGTCACTTCTTTTCCAACGTAATTAAATTTAGTCTCTTTTTTTTCAGAGTAAACTTGAAAATGCTTAGATATATAAGTTTGTATAAACTGTCCTACAAGCGAACTATCTTTAACATTTTCGATATGAATGCGTTTATTAAACTTTTTCTCTAAAATGTATTCAAAATCATGAGCCGTTAATTTGAGCGACACTTCAATTTGTTTTTTATTGTTGTTATATTCCATATTTGCTATTGAAATATAAGATTTATGTGCCATGACAGTCGAAAATTTGACCATTAAAATAAGGCTAAAAAGTATTTTAAACAATTTCATAATTAACTAATTTGAGATGTATTTAACAGGAACAAAGGTAACATATTGATAGCTTTTGTACCTGACAATTGGAATCTTTTTTGAATACGGAATACCTTGCTCTAAAATTCTTTCATCCGAAATTATAATTCTATTGGGATCAACTAATCGTTTTTTTAAATAGTCAAATAACCGTTTCTTACTCTCTTCTATATGTTTGTATGCCATATATATATTGGATTTATGCCTATCAACAGGAATATGAGAAGCACTTGACTCAGTTTTTAGTTCTACAAATCCTTTAGTTTGGATTTCATAGATTAAATAATCGGCAAATTTTTTAAAAACAAATGATGAGGTATCAATTCCTATAAAATAATAGTCGTAATTTACAACATAGGGTCTAACAGACACTGGTTTAACTGGTAATTGTCGGTCATTTTTATAAATAGGGATTAATTTAATGTAATCGTAATTAGAAAAATCGGTGGTAGAAAATTCTTTTTTGGAAGAATAAGGAAGTCCTGAAATGACATTTTTGATTATTACTCTTATAAAATGACCTGTTGCTTTATGGAATTTAGTTTGAATGATTTTTTTGATTTGTTTTGCTCTTTTATCTGCCAATTGAAGTGAATTTATCTTGGAAGCATTAATTGAATGCGAGACTGACGATTCTAAAATAATGGACATATAACTTGAAGCGCGTTTATAGGTAATTAGACTATTCCAAAATTGGCTAAAATCATTCGATTGTGTTTTAATACTGTCTGATAAAGAAGTCATTTTCATTTTATAAGTTGGTAATAAAGGAGATAAAATTACGTCTTCTTTTATTTGATAGGCAACATTAATATGCTCTTCTAAATCTTGTTTTTGCCACAGTTTAAAATAAAATTGTGTTGACGAATGTGTAGAAACTGAATCAAAATGAATAATTAATTCTGATTTTTTTATACCACTTGTTTTATGCAAGGACTTATACATTAAGTTATATACTTCTTTTTTAAATTTTAATTGTTTTTTTATTGAATAATTTTCGGGAGTTTTATAATCTGCCTCAAGAATTAATACCGAATCTTCCATCAATCTTTTATTTAACATCTTAAAATTTATACGCTGTTCTATCGAATCTAATTGAATTGGTTGATTTGATTTAACATTCAATAAATAAACGTTATTGTCAACTATATTTGGCAGTGTTAATTTAACCGTACTTTTAGACAATTCATCTTGATTAAAATTAACTGAAAAAACTTTAATTTGAGCTAAACTCCATGCTGGAATGGTAGAATCTTGAACAAAAATAGGTTCAGCAAAAAACAACTGACTGCTTTGATAACCTCTGTCTTTAATTTCTTTCAATAATTTATATTTAGAATAGCGAATTAAATATTCTAACGCTTCAATTTTATCATTTCCTCTGACTTTAACCTCAAACCCTACTTTAGAAAATTGAAAATAATCAGCCTCATAGGTTAAATCATTTACGAAATCAACAATAAAATTAAAATCTAAATATGAGGTATCGAATTCGGTTATAGGGTAAAAATAAATGGGTGCCACTTTGTATTCAATTAACTTAGGATTAGATTTTGTGTTTTTTACTTTAGGTACTACATTCCCAACAATTTGGAGATATAATTCATTTTTTTCATTTGTGCCTGTTGTGGTTTTAATTTTAATTGATTTTTGAAACAAACCTACTCTTCCTTTAGGATCATAAGACACTTTTAAATCTACAATTGAGCGCGGGTTAATTATTGTATCTTTAGTTAAAATAGCCGTACAACCACAGGATGTTTCAACCGAGTTTATTTTAATTGTATCAGAAAAATATGGGTTTTCAAGCTCAAAATTTGCATAAACTACCCCATTTTCTTCAAAAACATTTCCAAAATCGAACTTTGGATGAGTTATTCTGATTTGAGAAAAACATTGGGTCCCAAAAAAAAGGACAAATAATATGACGCTATACTTCAACAATTAAATTGATATTCCTTTCATTAATAGTGTACATAAAATAGCCCCAAAAGTCCCCACCGCATACCCTAACACGGCTAAAAGAACGCCTACAGGTGCTAACCCAGGACTAAACGCTCCTGCAACCACTGGAGCAGAAGCTGCACCTCCAACATTTGCTTGACTTCCAACAGCAACATAAAAGAAAGGTGCTTTAATTATTTTTGCAACAATGAATATAAAAACTGCATGAATTGTTATCCAAATTAAACCAATAGTTATTAAGTATTTAAATACGCCCCAATCTCTAATCAATTCCCCAATATTCATTTTCATACCAATAGTTGCCACTAATACGTATAAAAAAATTGATCCAAATTTAGAAGCACCAACACCTTCAAAGTTCCTTAACTTAGTAAAAGACATGGCTACTCCAAATATTGTTACAAAAACAATCAGCCAGAAAAACCCATTGCCTAATGAATTTAACAACCCTCCTAACATTGGAGATGACTCTTTTAATGTATCTAACCAACTCCCTAATAATGGTGCTACTAAATCAGATAAATAATGAGAAAAACTTACAATAAAAAATACTATACCTAACATATATATAAGTGAATTAAATGTTGGTATTTTTGCAACTTTCTTTTGAAAATCTTCCATTTTTGATTTAAGAGATTCAATTGCTGAATCATCTGCTTTAAAAAATTTATTAATTTTATCTTTTTTACCGATTCCGAATAACAATACTGACATAAAAATATTTGCTACAAAAACGTCCACAATTATCATTGCTGAGAATAGTTGATCGCTGGCGCCATATATTTCTTTCATAGCAACTTGATTCGCCCCACCACCAATCCAACTACCCGCCACTGTCGATAATCCTTTCCAAAGACCTCCATCTAAAACTTCTGGTGCAAATATAGACACAACATATAGTGCGATTGGCCCGCCGATTACAATCCCAATTGTTGCTGCAAAAAACATAATTACAGCTTTACTACCCAGTCCTTTTATTGCCTTAATGTCAATACATAAGCACAATAAAACGATACTTGCGGGCAATAAAAATCTAGATGAAACAAAGTATAAACTTGAAATGTCTGATGATATTATATTTAAAGAATTCAAAATTGCAGGTATAAAATAACACAGCAATAGTCCGGGTACAATATTATAAAATTTCTTAAACCCCTTCATTTCTGAAGTTTTAAATATGATGACAAGAATTATTAATAATATACCAAAAACGACTGTATCTTTTTTAAAAATTGGAGCCGTTTTTGAAAATTTGAATGATTTTTCACTCTCTCCGTCTTTTGAATAAGCTAATAATGAATACTCTCCTAAAACTAAGTCTTTAATTGAAAGTAATTCATTTTGTCCAACTGTATAAACAACATCATTAATTAAAATACTGTCCACTTGTTTTAAATCAAAATCAATAAGAAACATATTTATTTCGTCTTGATAATACACACCAGCTAAATCTGAGTAATTATAAAAATTATCAAACTGTTTATTTTCTACATTCTCTTTAGAAACACTATTAACACTTATAGCTAAGTTACTAAAGACTATAAATAAAGAAAAAGTTGATAAAATATATTTCATAATAATTTAATAAGGTCCGATAATGGCTGCTAAAATAGCTAAAGAAATTACTGAATTTGCATTTAAAGTGAATAAAATGTCGGTTGGAAAAGTTGAATCACCCATATAAATTTTATTTTCTTCTTTCGTCAATACACAGTTTGATGAAGATGTAAAGCTACCTCTGTAAACTTTATTGTCTTGTATGGTATATAATAAATCAGAACTAAATTTTGAATCACCTTTGTAAACTTGGTTACCGTCAATAGTATATAAACACTGAAACGTTGATGTAGATTGACCAATATATATTTTTTGATTTGATATTGTATAATAAACAACTCTTGAAAAAATTGAGTTACCATGATAAACCAATCCATTTTCAATGGTAAAAGCTATGTCATCATCTGAAGAAGAATCACCTTTATATAGAACTGTTTGAGCAAATAAGTTAACAGTAAAGAAAAGTGTAAACATTAATAATACTGATTTCATAGCATTTATTTTGGGGATAAACTTAACAATAATTAATCCAAAGTATTAATTTTTTATATTTGCATTCTAAAATTTTATCAACAATGGAAAAAGTGATTTGTGGAATTCAACAAATGGGAATTGGAGTCCCTAATGTTCAAGATATTTGGAAATGGTATAGAACCATGTTTGGTATGGATGTAAGAATATTTGAAGATGCTGCAGAAGCTCCACTCATGACAAAATATACAGGAGGAGAAGTCCATAAAAGAACAGCTACTTTAGCCGTATCTATGGATGGTGGTGGAGGTTTTGAAATTTGGCAATATACTTCTCGCCCAACTAACAAAGCTAAATTTGATATTCAACTAGGAGATTTAGGCACCTATACTTGTCGTATAAAATCAAGAGACATTCAAAAATCTTTTAATCACATTAAGTCTAAAGGCGGTAAATTATTAGGTGAGATAAACAAAACACCAACTGGTGAACAAAACTTTTTTGTAGAAGATCCAAACGGAAATATTTTTAATATTGTTGAGGGAAAAGGATGGTTATCAAACACCTATCACCCATCTGCCTGTGGTGGAGTCGCGGGTGCATTAATTGGTGTAAGTGATATTGATAAAGCTTTAAAATTATATAAAGATGTTTTAGAATACGAAACAATTGAATATGATGAGACCGGAACGTTTGATTGTTTTTCTAAATTGCCAGCTGGTAAACAAAAATACAGAAGAGTTTTATTGTCGCATAAATCAGAACGTCAAGGTCCTTTTTCAAATTTATTTGGGCCAACACAAATTGAATTAGTTCAATCTTTAGACCGTGAACCAGTTAAAATTTTCAAAGACAGATTATGGGGAGACTGGG
>Ga0316208_1000596_pt1 | contig 41421 bp, 29 predicted proteins | sample 3monopyrite_MG_FD_204944 | JGI IMG/M metagenome (GOLD analysis project Ga0316208, IMG submission 204944) | Microbial mat bacterial communities from mineral coupon in-situ incubated in ocean water Damariscotta River, Maine, United States -... | ecosystem: Environmental > Aquatic > Marine >...
TGTTTCAGACGCCGGCACGCACTCAAAAACACCATCGCCTGCGGCTTCGGGTCAAACAAGGCTACGGAAATCGGGAATCTATTTCGGGACTGATCCTTATCACGCCGCTCCTTTGCCGAAAGCTGCATCAGTGCCAAACGGTTTTTCTCCAGAGTGTCACCCTCGATGAACTGCATCACGAGCGCGTGACGGCGCCGCGCACCGTTCGTTGGTTCTTTGCCGTCCGGGTCAACCAACAGATGATCCAGTAGCGTGACGACGCCGGAATGTCCTTCGGCTCGGATCAGTGACCGAGCTTCCTCGTCAAGCAGGTGCTCGCCGAAGCCGTCACGATCCGGGCGGGAAAGCTTGATGGCAACCGGTCGACCGTGATTCTTACGGTCGAGATACCGTCCCACTTCGCCAAAGCCACCTGCTCCAATGGGCCGATCGAGCTCGTACCGGTCGATCAGTAGCTTTGGCAGGGAAAATTTCTTGAGCTTTTCCGAATTTGAGTGCTCCGCCATCGCCGCCTGTTTCGCTCGATGGACCGCTCGGGCAATCGCCACCATGTCCGTCCGGATTCGGTTGTTCAATTCGGCCAGCGCTTTCGAATTGCCATGTCGCGCGTCGGACAGAAGACGCTCGGATAAACCATGAGAATGCTCTGATGGCAGATTGTTCATCGTTGTAGAGTCTCCGGAAATCTGCCTGACGGGAATCGAGCAGGCTGTGATTGGAAGAAAATTGGCCGCAGATGGACGCTGATAAACGCCGATGCTTCGGATGAAGATGGCCAGGGATTTGAGGTTCGCAGTAATCAGAAAAACCAGACTTGTAAGAGGCTCGAGTGTCCGAGCCTGCCACCTCAAAAATCTGCGTCCATCAGCGCGTATCTGCGGCCCGTTCAACTGATGAAACTCAGTCGGTGAGCTGTTCTTGACGACAGGCAAACGCGGCCTCTCGTGAGGCAGCGACATGGCAGAGTCTGGTCAGATTCGAAACCGAAGCCAAGCCGCTCAGGTCGCCAGCCAGCACCAGGCAGCGACCGTCTTTCAGAAGCCGAGCGGCGGACGCGTGCAACACTCCAAGAAGCAGACCGCCCGGACGAGACACCCGCGTCACGTCGACAATGACAAACCGCACGGTAGATGGCGATTCTGACTTCAGCCGGCTCCGCAGCCATTCCAGTCGCTCGGGATAAACTGCCGAGTACTCGGCAAACGGCAGTGAAACCAGCTCCACTTCTTCTCGCCATGAATCGTCTTTGTTGGTCGAGTACGAAACCGGTGAGGGAACACACGGCCGGTCAGAAAGCGGCTCGCAAGGCCCTCCGTCATCTGCCCAGCGCATTCTGGCGACGGAAGAATTTGTCGGTCCGCAAGGTCGGTAACCGACCGAAGTGTCAGAGGCGGAATCGCTGGGGCAGCAAAGTGTTGACATCAGAGATCTCCTGCAGAATGAGGGAAGACTTAGTCGTCGGCTCGGGAATTCGAGTCGACGTCATGGGAAGTCCGCCAGAAGCAGTCGTCTCTGTGCGGGAAAATGTGAGAATCTTCAAAATTCGATCGCAATCATCGACCGACCAGAACTCACGCACTTTCATATTCGCCTCGGCGGAGGACAGCATCGCCTACGCACGTCTGAATGCGGATGTTCTGCGTGACGTAGTTGGCTTCGCCACTGCGCAGGCATGTTGAGTCCGGCTCCGAAACTTACGAGTCGGCTCGTGCAGAACGTACTGAACAATGGCGAAGAGGTTTCGTCAGTCAGACACTTTTGCCCATTGTTTTTCGAGACGGACTTCCGAGACGGGGATCGCTGTTCGCAGCTCCTGGGCGAAAAGCGAGACGCGGTATTCTTCGAGCATCCAGCGGTAGTGCTCGAGTTCGGGGTCGTAGACGTCGCGTTCGCGATGTTCTTCCGCCCGGTACTGATACAGGCCGACCAGGTCTTCAATCGTCTGCTGAGCACGGCTGTCTTTCTGGGCTCCGCTTTTGGGGAGCTTCTGGAGGCGGACGATGGCTGCTTCGAAGTAGCGTGGGTACTGCCTCAACCATCCCCACGCGGCGGCGGTTAAGAATCCAGGTTGCGTCAATGCGGCGATCTGCTTTTTGACATCGTCCGCCGCGTACTTCCAGTGCGGCGACTGCGTGGCGTTGATCGTTTTTCTGAGCGTCGCGTACCCCGACATGATCGCCCCAACCAGGGCGGTGACATCCTGAGTCGCGACGGGTATCAGGCTCTTTGCTTTTTTGACTCGTTGCTGGAAGTCGGCCTCGGTGCGCGGGTACGGGCCTTTCTCTGGAAACAAAGCTCGGTCGACGATCAGGTCGCCAAGGTTCTGCTGAAACGCGACGGCCCCGCCCATCGCGGCGCTCAGCATGACCCACTCATTCATCCGCGGAAGGTTGTCGACCTGAACTTTGACGAACCGTGCCAGAGCGATCGCGGTCAAACGACGGATTCCCGCGCGGGTTTCCAAAGCTGATCGAGCCGGCAGGTCTCGCAGGCGCAGCGCGACAGAGTCTCCATCGTCGATCAGCGTTGGGTATCCCTTCAGCGAAATTGAACCTCGCTGCACGGTTACCTGAGCCGGCAACTCGCCGAAGTCCCACGTCTTCAGTCCGTCGCGTTGCCAGCGGTCGTCGTCAATCTTTGAAAAGCTTGTCGATGCCTGACTGCCGATCTGCTGGCGGATGCTCTTCAGATCGCGGCCGGTGGCGAGTGGCTCGCCTTCCTCGTTCACAATCCGGACGTTCATGCGCAGGTGATTCGGAAGCCGCTCCTGCTGAAAATCGGAAACGGCCACTGGTTCGCGAGCAATCTCGGTCAAGAGTCTCCCGACGGTTTGCTCGAAGTTGCCCTGTCCGAAGTCAAGTTTTGAAGCGACCTGTTTCGCAGTCTCGGCGGCCGGGACAAACTGACGACGCAGCGACTTCGGCAACGATTTGATGAGTGCAGCAACTTTCTCTTCAACCAGTCCGGGGACCAGCCAGCCGAGACGATTCTGATCGATCTGGTTGAACGCTTCCTGAGGCAACTCCAGCGTGACGCCGTCTTCGGGCGAGCCCGGCTCCAGGTGATAGTCGATCGGCAACTGCAGCTGGCCGATCTTGACTGCGTCGGGGAACTCCTGCCCGGTGACTTCCTCTGTGCCTGTTCGGCGAAGATCGACCTTCTGCATGTTGAGCAGGCCGCGGCGATTCTTCTCGGCCTTGCGCAGCCACCGTTTCAAGTGGTGGGCGTCGGCGACTTCTCGCGGGATTCGTTTGTCGTAAAACTCGAAACGTTCGTCGTCGTCCACGACAAGGTCGAAGCGTCGCGTCCGAGTCTGCAGCCCCTCCAGTTCTTCCATCAGCCGAGCGTTGTGACGCAGAAACGGAAGCTCCATTTCGAGATGCCCTTCGACAAGACCTTCTCGAATCATCATCTCCCGAGACAGCTCGGGATCGACTTTGGCGTACCGAGTGCGGCGGCGAGGAACGACTGGAATACCGAACAGAGTTACCTTTTCGAAGGCCATCGCCGAGCCGGCCTGACTGTCCCATTCTGGATCGCTGTAAGTTCTCTTCATCAAGTGGCCGGCAATTGGCTCGATCCATTCCGGCTTGATGCGGGCGACCGTGCGGACATACCGCTTGGTCGTTTCGACCAGCTCCGCCGCGACGATCCACTTGGGTTTCTCCTTGAACAGTCCCGAGCCCGGCCAGATCGTCACCTTCTGACTGCCTGCCGCCGTGTATTCGTGCCGGTCGGTCAGTAATGCGATGCTCGCCAGAAATCCCGTCAGCAGTGCCCGATGGATGGCGTCAAAGTTGTCCTGGCGTTTTGTTGGCTTAAGACCAACTTCCGCGACCAGGTCGCTGAGTTGATGGTGAATGTCGACCCACTCGCGCATCCGGTTATAAGAAAGGAAGCTCTGCTGGCACGCTTTGCGAAGCTGACCCCGCGACGCTCCGCTTCGGACCTTGTGGTAAAAGTCCCACAGTTTCAGATAACTCATGAAGTCAGAGTTCGTGTCCTGAAACTTTGCGTGAGCTTCGTCGGCAGCCTGCTGCTTATCGATCGGCCGATCTCGTGGATCCTGCAACTCCAGACCGGCGGCAATGATCAACACTTCGTGAAGGCAGTTTTCTTCGTGCCCGGCCAGGATCAGCCGACCGACTCGCGGATCGACCGGCAGTCGACTGAGCTGCCTTCCGACTTCGGTGATCTGATTCTTCTCGTTGATCGCTCCGAGTTCGTACAGGCTGCGATACCCGTCGGTGATCGTCCCCGTCCGAGGCGGCTCGAGAAACGGGAAATCTTCCAGCGGCCCCATTCGCAACGCGGTTGTTTGCAGAATGACGGATGCCAGATTCGTGCGTTGAATTTCCGGAGCGGTGTAAGCGTCTCGGCCTTTGTAATCGTCTTCCGAATAAAGCCGGATGCAGATGCCCGGCCCGATTCGTCCGCAGCGACCCGCTCGTTGATTGGCAGACGCCTGTGAAACCGGCTCGACAGGAAGACGCTGCATGCGTGACCGCGCGGAGTAACGGCTAATTCTGGCCGTGCCTGAGTCGATGACGTAGTGGATGCCCGGAACGGTGAGCGACGACTCGGCAACGTTCGTCGCAATCACGATGCGACGATGCGGCTGCGTTTGAAAGATGCGACTTTGCTCTTTAGTCGACAGGCGAGCGTAAAGCGGCAGGATGTCGGTCTTCTGACCTTTGGAGATTCTGCCGAGCAAACGGCCTCGCAGTGACTTTGCCGTTTCGTGAATGTCCCGTTCGGTCGGCATGAAGATCAGGATGTCGCCCGGTCCTTCGAGCATCAGTTCATCGACCGCGTCCAGCACAGCCGCCTGCATGTCGGCTTCGGACCGGCGGCGATTACTCTGAGCACTGCCCTGTTTCTGGGCCTGCTCTTCGTTCTTTGCGTCGGGGTCGAACGGTGGACGATAGCGCATCTCGACAGGGTAGGTCCGCCCCGTAACTTCGATCACCGGAGCTGGCTGATCGCGTCGACCAAAGTGTTCGGAAAAACGTTTCGCGTCGATCGTGGCCGACGTGATGATCACTTTCAGATCGGGACGCCGTGGGAGAATCTGTTTCAGGCGACCGAGCAGGAAGTCGATATTGAGCGACCGCTCGTGAGCTTCGTCGATGATGATCGTGTCGTACTGCTCGAAGAATCGGTCGCCCTGGGATTCGGCCAGCAGAATTCCGTCTGTCATTAGTTTGACGTAGGTGTTCGGGCTGGTTGTGTCGGTAAATCGAATTTTGAATCCGACCGCGTTGCCGATGGGCGAGCCGACTTCTTCTGAGACGCGAGCCGCGACCGAGCGAGCAGCGATTCGTCTCGGCTGTGTGTGGCCGATCGTCCCGGCGACGCCTCGGCCCATCCCCAGACAGATCAGTGGAAGTTGCGTCGACTTCCCGGAACCCGTTTCGCCGCAAAGGATGACGACCTGATTCTTCTCGATGGCCTGGGCGATCTCGTCCCGACGAGCGCTGACAGGAAGTTCGGCGTTCAGTTCAACGATCGGCAGGTTCGCTGCTCGCGTTTCTCGAAGCTCGATCGACTTTGCCAGCGAATCGGTCAGGCGTTTGAAGCCTCGATCGAACGGTTGCTTGCCCTTCGCCGCTCGCTGTACCGAATCAAGAGAGCGGCGCAGCCGAAACTGATCAGCCAGCATGGCTTGACCAATTTGACGGCGAATCTCGGAGAATGGTGGCTGAGGCTGTGACACGGGGGACTGTTTTCAGAAAACCGATCGAATGGGAGGGCGAGTTTTAACGGGAAGTCAGAACTCGGAACATGGAGAGGGAAATGGCAAAAGGACGAAGGCAGACGGCAGAAATATTTTCAGCCTTCATCCTGCTGACTTCCGCCTTTGAAAGGTTGTGATCAACAGGTTGAACCGTTACCAAGCTCCCCTCAAAGGTAAACGGAATCTCAACTGACAAAGGCGGAGACAGCGATGACGGACGTGGTCGAGGGAGACCTTTATGACTATCCGGTTTATTACGACCTGATCTTCGGGTCCGACTGGCGGGCAGAGTTCGACTTTCTGACCGCGTGTTTCGACCGCTTTGCTGGCCGACCGGTTCGCCGAATCTTTGAACCAGCCTGCGGCACCGGCCGACTGCTCTATCGAATGGCCCAAGCGGGATACGAGGTCTCCGGCAACGATCTCAATGCCAACGCGATCGACTTCTGTAATAAGCGTTTCAAGAAGAAGGGTTTTCCGGAGACGGCTGTTGTCGAGGACATGTCCAGCTTCAAGCTGAAGCGGAAGGTCGATGCGGCGTTTAACACGATCAATACGTTTCGGCATCTCGCCACGGAAAAGCAGGCAGAGTCTCATCTGCAGTGCATGGCCGATTCATTGGTGAAAGGCGGGCTGTACATTCTCGGTCTGCACCTGATTCCCACCGAAGGTGAGCGACTTGAGGACGAATCCTGGCACGCCCGACGTGGAAACCTTGCCGTCAACACTTACATGTGGAGCAAAGGGATCGACACGAAAAAGCGGATGGAATATCTCGGCCTGAAAATCAACGTCTACACGCCGACAAAGCAGATGGTGATTGAGGATGAAATGCTTTATCGGACCTACTCAGCGCGACAAATGAAGTCTCTGCTGAAAAAAGTCCCCGCCTTGGAGTGCGTTGGTGTTTATGATTTTGCCTACGACGTGGATCAGCCAATTACGATCGGCTCGGACACGGAAGACGTCGTTTACATCCTGAAGAAAAAGTAGGGCGGGAATCGCCCGTCCGGTAGAAATCAGCATTCGCAACTTGCATCGGCAGAACCATGAGCGACAAACCAGAATCGACCACTCCTGAATCAATCAATGACGCTGACGTTGAGTCGTCAAAAGACGCGCCCGTCAGTTTTGCTCAGGCTGCCGAAGAAGAACAGCCGGGCCTGGTGCGTGAGTTCGTCGAGTTCCTTTGGGAAAGCAAAGCCTGGTGGCTGACGCCGATCATCATCGTGCTGTTGCTCGTCGGCCTGCTCGTCGTACTGAGCGGCTCAGTCGTCGCCCCGTTCATCTATCCGATCTTCTGAGCCTGCGCGGGTGCGAAAATGTGTCGCTGAGCGATCGCGACGCGGACCAACGAGATGGAAATTTACTTTCCAGTAAGCTCGGCGACGATTTCCCGGACATTCTTTGCCTGAGCGGCGCTGAGATAATCCCAGCAAGCCATTCCGTTGCCGACGAGTTCGTACTCGTTGTACTCCCAGACAACTTTGCGATTCGTGTCGAGTTCGAAGATCTGCGGACTGTCCGGCCCGGCGTGGCAATTGCCGATCAGCAGATGACCATTGGGAAGTTCCTTCAGACAGGCGGTCCACTTGAGTTCGATCTTTGTGTCCGGTACCTGGTTCTTGACCTCCCAGACAACCTTCTTCTCTGGCGAAACTTCGACGACAGAATTTCCCGATCCCGAGCCAATGAGCGTGTTGCCATTCTTCAGACGGATCGCACCGTAGACTCGAGTGTTGATCTCGTACTCCCAGACGATTTCACCTTTGACGTTGTATTCGGTGACGGTTCCCGGGCGTTCGGCGCAAACCAGATAGTTGCCGTTCTCAAGCACTTCGGCCTGTCGAGTTTTGCCTCGTCCGTCTTTACCAAGCGGCGTCGCGCTGACCACCTTGCCGCCCTTGTCGACAACAATAATGCGACCGCTGCCGGATTCGGCGATCATGGTGTTTCCATTGCCCAGTCTAGTGAATGCGTGAACGTCGGAGCTTTTGTAACTCCAGACAACGGTTCCATCGAGCTTCATTTCTTTGACGGTGTCCCAGTCGTCGTGAAAAAGGATGTTTCCGTTTTTCAACATCTGAATTTCATGATGCCCCGCGTGGCCTCGCTCTGGTCCTCCCGTTTTGAACTGCCAGATCACGGTGCCGTCTCGTTCGCAAAGAGCGATGACATTATTGCCGTAGGAAGCACTCACCAGGAACAAGTCCTGTGCCTGTGCTGCGGAAACGGCAATCATCGACATCAGCAGCACAGCGGCGGGGCAGACGAATCTCATGGTGGTATCCTGGATGACGATCGGGTTTGGTTAAGCGAGTGAGCAGCGAACGTTTTAGAGACTTGCCCGCTCGCTGTCATCCGGACGCCCCCCAACCGGCATTGACATCCTGAGGGCTCAACGAGGTACCCCGAAACCGTGCCGAACGACCTGCTCGCCTCGTTGCTTATTCGGATTTTTGCGGTTCGATGACTCGCAGCGTTACGGAACGGCTCGGCGGAGAGACCAGCGTGTTTGGGCGGTCTTTGGCTTCAGCGTCTCTGTTAAACGGAACCTGGCCCTGACCCTGCACCGTCAGTGTGTAGTCGCCGGGGCGGGTGTTGTTCTGGACGGTGATCGGGATGGTCAACTCGGTCTGATCGCCTTTGAAGCTGGTGTTGGACATCTTGAAGTTGCCGGGAAACGTCAGCGGCTGCACGGTGACATCGGCCTTGAAGTCACTCCATCGGCAAATCAGACGTAACGTCAAGGCTGCTTCTTTGCCGGCTTCAACTTCGATCTGCTCGACGGACCATTCCAGCCGGTAAGGAGCACCATCGCGAATCGCGACAACCAGCTCGCGAGACGGGCGACTGGAGTTCATGCCCGTGTTATTCCAGACGCGGGAGTAGGGCCGGACTTCGCGTCGGAGTGTTTCTTCTCCGCGTTTGCCGGTCGCGATCAGCTTGATGGGTCCGGTGTAGTCGGCAGCGTTATCGTCGGCTGTGATCACCAGTGTCCCGCGCGAGTTGTTATTGATCACCGTCGGAGCGACATGCACGCCCCCCGGAAGGTTCTCGGCCGTGATCGTGATCGGTTCGTTGTAGCCCTGCTGCTGATGGATGATCACGTCCATGTAAACCGAGCCGCCGCGCCAGATGTTCGTTCCGCCCGGATTTGGATTCTGGCTGTGAATGACGGCGGCGTAGAAGTCTTGCCGCTGCTTCTGAATGGCCAGCACGTATTGATAACGGGCTCCGCCGCGCCGATAGCGGTCCTGCACGAGCACTCGGTACTTCCGCTTTTCGGTAAGATTCACCATGCCCGCCGGATCGCGAAGATGACCGTCGAACGCGTTGATGCGATGTCCGAAGTCGTCCAGCTCGTTGATGCGATTCCCTTTGTCATCAACGACGACGAGGTACGGATCGGCTCGACCGTTGATTCTTTCGCAGTAAACGTCAAAGCCGTACTGTCCGCTTTCCGGGACTTCGAATTCGAACCAGTCGGCATCGCGAGGCTTATCGAATCGACCGCTGACAACGAGCGGTAGCGCGACGGGCTGTGCCTGGTCCTCGACGTCGTTTGGTTCTGTGTCTCGAACCACCGGAGAGTTTGTGACGAGCAACGTTTGACAGTTGGCCAGTCCGGTGGTCGAGGCCGCGAACTGTGTCCCGGTCAACGTGCAGGTCGCCGCCGTCGAAAGCGACATCGTCGCATCCATCATGGAATCGAGCTTGCCGGCCTGGCAGTCGATCACAATCCGCTGCCCTTTCGAGGCAGCAAACCGGAACATGTCGACATTATTTTCATCTGACATTCCAGCCACGGCGCTGTTTACGGCAACCTTCTGTGCGGTTGTGGCCTCGTTGTTTGGTTCGGTATCGACGACGTCTGTGAGTCCTCCATCCACCGAGAACAGTCGAGGGTTGCTGACTCCCCAGCGACCGACGAGCCGCACGTCCCCGATGGCACATCCGCAGCGACTTTGATGCGAAAGTTGCGATCTTTGCCTTCAACGGGTTCGGCCGTCAGTCCCGGATGATCAAACAACAGCGACCGGACTTCTTCAATGTCACCCCCGGCAATTTCCGCATCGACGGTCGCTCCGGGCGATGCACCGAGCGGTGTCAATCGGTCAAACCGGATCGAAGGGAGTTCGGCGCGAACAACCGAAGTACCGAACAACGTAGCACACACGGCCGCAAGAACGACAATTCGCCGACTCAATTTTAGACACGAATGCATTGGAAAAACCTGACTGAATTCATCCAACACAGCAGTGGCTAATGAAATAGACTTAAGAGTTGCGAAGTTTGCACCGGCTCTGCCTGCGCGGAGTCACGCGCAGACCCCGACCCAATAAGCACCGGCAAAGCCAGTGGCACACGTTTTGATCGGGTAGCCAGCATTGCACGGCTACGCAATCAGATCCTCAATCGGCTTGCCTTCACTGATCACAGGCAGCGGTCGGCGAGCGTGGTCGTGGAAGACGTGCTGGTGATCGACGCCGAGCGTGTGATACATCGTGGAAAGAACGCAGCCGACCGACGCGGCTTTGCTGGTTGGGTACTCGGCCTTTTCGTTGGTCGAGCCGACGACCTGCCCCATCTTCAATCCGCCGCCTGCGTACAGGACGCTCATCGCACCAGGCCAGTGATCGCGACCGGCTCCGGGATTGATGCGTGGCGTACGGCCAAATTCTCCGCAAGCCATGACCAGGACGTCATCCTGCCGCCCTCGATCGTGCAAATCTCTGACAAGCGTCGCCACAGCCCTGTCGTATTGCGGCAGCAGTCTGTCCTTAAGTTGTTTGAAGTTATCGCCGTGCGTGTCCCAGCCGCCTCCGGCTTGAACCGCCACGAAAGACACACCCGCTTCCACCAACCGTCGAGCCAGTAGACAACTCTGGCCAAGATCGTTGCGACCGTAATCTTCTCGCAGTTTCTCGTCTTCCTGTTTGATATCGAATGCCTTGATGGCTTTATCGTTGGTGACCATCTGCATCGCATCGCGGTAGAACGTGTCGAGACCTTCGATGTCGCCGTTCAAATCGATGTCGCGACGAATCTGGTCGAGTTGACCGAGCAGTCCCTGACGACGCCCCAATCGACTGTTGTCGACTCGGCCAGGCAGTTTCAGATTCGACGGTGGATTGCTTTCCCGCATGTCGTCAACTTCGTTGACCAGCCCTCGTCCCATGAAGTGACCCCACAACCGGTTGACGAGCACTCGTGCGAAGAACGGATTTTCGGGCTCTGCCATCCAGTCGATGAGCGCGTGTCGCGGATCGTCTTCCGGGGTAAATATGCCGTACTCGCCGTCCAGGAACTTCGGTTCGGGGACTTTGCCCGTCAGCGGATTCTGCTCGCTCGTCGTCACCTTTGAAGATGCGAAGTATGGCGGTGGCTGACCGAAACTTTTACGGCCAAGTCTCGTGAAGAATCCAGCCAGTCCGTAGTAGTCTTCCTGGCCCCACCGCTCGTACGGGTGATGGTGACACCTCGCGCATTGCAGACGAATTCCCAGAAAGACTTGAGCCGTGTCAGCGGTCACGGAATGCAACTGGTCGTCGCGAGTCTGCCAGTACCAGTTGATGGCCGGCGCGTCCTGCCATTCTCCGGCGGCGGCCACAACACCGCGGACGAATTCGTCGTACGGGCGGTTGCGAGCAATCATGTCCTTGATCCAGTTGTGAAACGCGTATGACGCCTGATCCGCTCCGGCCAGCCGCGAGTTCCGTAGGATCGCTCCCCACCGCATCGCGAAGTACGCCGGAAAGTCGGGAAAGTCGAGCAGCCGATCGATCACCTCGTGACGCTTGCTGCCCGACTTGTCTTCGACAAACGCGACCGCCTCTTCAGCTATGGGCAAGCGGCCACACAGGTCGACGGTCACTCGACGGAGGAATGTAGAGTCGTCGCTGTTCGGTGATGGCAGCAGGCCGAGCTTCTTCCACTTTGAGGCGGCGAGTTCGTCGACGTAATTATTCGGGACAAAGTCGGGATTCGAATCACGACGTGCGCCATGAGGAACGATCGCGTGGAAGACGGCCACGTGCCCGACGTAGCGAGCCATGATTGCCGCTTCGCCGCTCTGCCCGGTCGCCGTCACAAAACCGTCTTCATCGACGCCGGCAACAGGATCGAGATTGCTGGAGAACTCGGACTGCCGAGTGACATCGCGGCGTGAACCGTCGCTGTACTCTGCGGTGACCGCCAGTTGCTGACGGCCATCTCGATTGAGAATCCGTTCGGCCGGAGTGACGTGCAGCTTCACAACTCGCGGCGATTCCGGAGACGACGCAGCTGCTCCCAGTTCAATCCAGCGTTGGATGAGTTGAGCCGCCTCGCTGTCGAGACCAAACCGTGCTCCGCCGCCGTGAGGACTGCTGCCCGTCGCCTTGGCCAGCAACATGCTGCTGCCCGTCGAGGGTGCAAAAATGCGTCGTCCACGTCCTTCCTTCGCGATCGCGTCGTAGTCGAACAAGTTGTCGAATCCGAAAAGTGACAACTGAAAACCGTTCTGTCCGCCGGCCTTGCCGTGGCAACCGCCCGAGTTGCAACCATGCCGACTGAGGATCGGAACAATGTCCGTCACAAAGTCGACGGAGCGTCCGTCTGACATTCCGGAAACCCTCACGTCGACGTTGATCGTACGCCCGTCAGTATCGATCGTGATCTCGGTCGTCCCGTTGGCAATCGGTGTCACGTATCCGAAGGCGTCGACCGTCGCGACACTCGGTTGCTGACTGCGATACGCTGCGTCACGAGTCAGGTCTCGACCAGAAGCCTCGACCAGAATCTGCTGTCGAGCCATTCCGTCGCTGAAGACGATCTGCCGTGGGACGGTTTCCAACTCACCCGCCGCGAATGCGATTCCGGCATTGGACAGCGCGACGGCGATGCCCAGAACAAACAGAGACCAGACCAGCAGGCCTGAGTTCGCAAGCGTGGAGGGGGATCGCCGAACGTCTCGTGCCATTCAGGTTGCTCACAACAAGGCGGGAAAATGAAGGTAGAAATCCGCAACAAATCAGGGTGCGATTATGCTACCCAGCCGCCACCCCGCTCGGCATTCGCGACAGCAGCCGAAACACCACCCGCAGAATGGGGTCATTGTTAATCGCTGTCAGAACTCACTTTCATGAGCCGTTGCGAGCATCTACCGGCCTGCGGATTCTTCTACTGGCCCTGAATTCCCTCTCCGGCGACGATGATTCGCCTTCACTCAGTGTGGCGTTCCGAGATCCTCAATGTGACAATCATCGCGCCGCTATTCTGAGGAATCCAATGAAACAAACCCACTGCTGCATTCTGATTCTCATCGTGTCTCTGCACGCGACGGCGATCGTCGCTGAAACCAAAGCTCCCTCGCCCTCAACATGCGTCGGGGCATCTGGCTTTTACAACGCCTGGATCAAAGTCGGAGAGCGCACGTGCCTGAAGTGTCACAACGCGGAAGGCGACGCTGCTGACAGCGAGTTTCTGCTTCGCGACGTGTCAACGACTCCGGCTGCGGAGCGGGCCAGCGTTTTGGTTCAGAACTGCGAGGCGTTCACGCGAATGGCTTCAAACAAAACTGCGGACGGCAAATCTCGGCTGCTTACTAAAGCAACGGGCGGTCTCGACCACGGCGGCGGAGAGGTGCTGAAAGTGGACTCGACGGCGTTCCGAGTGCTGAACGATTTCGTCGAGAGTCTGAGCCGCAAGCCCGGCACGACACCGACCAATAGAAACCTCGCGGCCGATGACGACCTTTCGTCATTCTTCGACGGCGTAGAGATGATCTCTGACCAGCGACTTCTTCGTCGGATCACGCTGTCGCTCGCCGCGCGGTTACCGAGCGAAGACGAACAGCGGCTCATCAAAGCGGGTGGGCTCAAGGCACTGCAGCCGATCCTTGCTGAGCTGATGCGTGAAGACGCCTTTTACGAACGGCTCCTCGAAGGATTCAACGACATCTTTCTAACCCTTGGCTACAACGGAAACGGAGAAGAGGTTCTTTCGTACGACCATTTTCAGCACACGCGACTCTGGTATCAGAAGCACAGTCTGGACCACATCCCGGAGAAGGAGCGTCAGCGAGCTCGCTACAAACTGGCTAATCAGTATCGAGACGCGATGCGGCAGGAACCGCTTCAACTGTTGCGTCATATCGTCGAACACGATCGACCGTTCACCGAAATCCTCACGGCCGATTACACGATGGTCTCACCTTACACATCGCGCGGCTATGGCGTTTACGAAGAACTCAAGGAGCTGTTTGAGGACGCGGACGACCCGTTTGAATTCATCCCGACCAGGCTAAAGGCGTTGAAGAATCGAGCCGGCAAGGTCCAGCAGACCGAGCATGGCGACTATCCACACGCCGGCCTGCTGAGCATGTTCCAGTACCTGCGTCGCTACCCGACAACCGAGACCAACCGAAACCGGCTGCGAGCCCGCATGTACTACGACCATTTCCTGGGTGTCGACATCATGAATCTCGCACCGCGGGTCAGTGACGCGGCGGCGATTGATGCAAAGTACGAGATCCCGACGATGCAGGCGTCGGAGTGTGTCGTCTGCCATCGGACGATCGATCCAATCGCCGGGCTGTTTCAGGATTACTACAACGAAGCCGGCCACTATGGTCCTCGTAAGGACGGCTGGTTCGAGGACATGTTCGGCCCCGGACGCGAAGGCGACGATCTTCCGGAATCCGAAAAGTGGCGAGCGTTGCAATGGCTGGGCGAGCGAACGGTGACCGACCCGCGCTTCGCCGTCGCGATGGCCGAACACGTCTACTACATCCTGATGGGCCGCAAAGTTCTGAGACCGCCGGGCGACATCGACGACCCGCAATTCGCCGCTCGTCGACGAGCGTACCTGGCTCAACGTGAAGTCATTGAGCATGCAGCCGACCGATTCACAAAGTCCGACTTTAACCTGAAGGACGTATTTCAGGAGCTGGCGGTTTCATCGTTCTACCGCGCTGACGGACTGGCGGTCGCCACTGACCGGCCCGAGCGTGAGGCCGAACTCGACGACATCGGCCTCGTGCGAATGCTCAGCCCCGAACAGATCGAACGAAAAATCGTCGCCGTCTTCGGTCGTCCGTGGGGACGGCTCGATGGTACCTATTCGATTCTTTACGGAGGCATCGATTCCAAAGAAGTCACCGAGCGATTGACCGAACCCAGCGGCGCGATTGGCTCATTGCAGCGAATTCTTGCCAACGACGTCGCGTGCAAGAACGTTGCGGCGGACTTTGCTCAACCGCCAGCAGAACGCCGCCTGTTCCCGAACATCGGGCCGGACGTGATTCCAAACGCCGACGATCCGAATGCTGAGATGACTATTCGCGCTGCGATCGTCCATCTTCATGCGCACGTGCTTGGCCGCCATGATCACCCAGACGATCCGGAAGTCGACCAGACGTACCGGCTATTCACCGGCGTCGTGCAGGAAGCGACATCGCGCGAGCGATTCGAACAGGTCGAGAATTACTTCTGCAAAAGTCAGGGCCAGGAAGGTCCACGAGACAAAGATCCTCACTACACAATCCGCAGCTGGCGAGCGGTGGTCACCTACCTGCTCCGTCAGCAGGAATTCCTTTACGAATAACGCTCGCACAATTACGTGCATGAAACGAGGACCGCAGCATGCGGCGAGATTTTTTGAAATGGTGCGCGGCGGCCGGACTGGGACTCGCCGTTCCGAGTCGATCCGACCGTGCCTTATCTGCGGACGATCGCAAAGACCTGCCCGTCTACGATGGCCCGTACTACGTCGTGTGCAACGCGTCCGGCGGATGGGACACGACATACCTGATGGATCCCAAAGGTGTCGAGGGAATCAATCGGCTCTACAAACAGGACGAGATCCTGACGGACGGTGCTATCAAATTCGCGCCGACGGCGAAACACATTTCGGAAGGGATGAGCAACGAAGATTTCTTCACGAAGTACGCGAAGGAACTGCTCGTACTGAACGGCCTGGACTATTCAGTAAATAACCATTCGCCGTGTAGTCGCTACATGGCGACGGGCAACCTCGACAGCCTTGCCTGGCCGACGTTCGCCGCTCTGATCGCTGCGTGCCGAGCCCGCGAAGCCCCGCTCTCGTTCCTGACGTTCGGCAACTATTCAGGGACCGGCAACCTCGTGCCGATGGCTCGCGTGCCGTACATCAATTCGCTGAAGTTGCTGGCCAATGCTGACGCCGTACACGGCATCTCCCAGCATCAGTACCACGAAGCCTTTGTCGGCGGCCACATCGAACGAGCCCTCGCCGAGCAGCAGCAACGCCGCAAGAGTTCGGTCCGGCTGCCACGACAGGCTCGCGCCGAAAACATGCTGTACGCCGCTCAGTGGAATTCGCAGGCGCTGTCACGAATAACGCCGCACATTCCGAAAAGCATTCCCAAAGACTCGTTATCTCAGCAGGCTGAGATCGCGCTCGCTTCTTTCAAAGCCGGAGTCTGCGTCTCGGCGAACCTGACCATCGGCCAGTTCGACAGCCATCAGAAGAATGATCAGGACCAGTTGAAGCTGATCCCGAAGTTTCTATCGAGCATCGATTATCTGTTGAGACGTGCCGAGGATTTGAAGATCCGCGAGAAGATTGTCCTGGTCATCCAGAGCGAAATGGGCCGCACGCCGACCTACAACAAAGGCGACGGCAAGGACCACTGGTCAATTGGGTCGATCATGTTTCTCGGGCCGGGCATCCTGGGGAATCGAGTCATTGGCTCCACCGACGACGGCCAGTTCGCGGTTCCGCTCAATCCGAAGACGCTGCAGTCAGAGAGTGAAAAGGGAATCCGCGTCCGGCCCGAACACCTCCATGTGGCGCTGCGGGAACTGACGGGAATCACCGAGCATCCCTCGTCCGAACTATTTCCCTTCAAGGTGCCGGAAGAAGAAAAGCTTCAAGGCCTCTGGGGCTGATCTCGCTACAGAATTTCAGAAACCGTGCCGTCGCTGTCGCCGAACTTTTCCGTGCGAACGCCGAGTCCCTGCAGCATCGTCACAAACAGGTTGGACAGTGGCTCGTCGATATGAGTGGCTTTTTTCTGCCACGGTTCCGTTCTGCCGTCCCACGCTCCGCCTTGTGCATTGGTGCCTGCCTGATTCAGATACTGGCCATGCTTGAATCCCATGTTTTCCCCACCGGTCAGAATCAGGGGATAGTTGCGGGAGAGATGAAACGCGCTGGAGGCTGAACCAAGCAGAAGCAGCGTGTTGTCGAGCATGCTACCTTCGCCGGCCGGCTCCCGAGTCTGCTTGAGCTTCATGGCAAAGCGGCCGTATTCCTCGTTCAGAAATCGACAGTAGATCCCGAAGTTCTTCCATCCGTCGGCGTTCTTCGTCTCGTGTGACAAATGGTGGGCAAGGTTGAATCCGACGGCTCGGGCCAGATGGTCACTTTTCCCAACGCCGTTTTCTCGACCGATCTGATAAGTGGCAACGCGAGTCGAATCGGTTTTGAAAGCAAGATAAATCAACTCGAACATTGTCTGCACGTAAAGACGAGGTTCGTCGGGAGTCAGTTCAAGATTGAGATGGTCTGCGTCCACCGTTGGTAACGGCGTATTGATCCAGTGTTTCGCCTTTTCTACTTTGATCTCGGCCTCGCGAACGGAGTCGAGGTACTCGTCCAGGCTTTTCTGGTCCTGCGAAGAGAGTCTTTTCCGCAATCGTTGGGCATCTGCCAGTAGATCGTCCAGCGCGCTTTTACTGAGCGCCAGCCGCCGAGTCGCATCTTCGTCGCTCTTTACAAACAACATGTCGAAGATGCGTTTCGGACGATGTTCGGCGGGAATCGCTCTGCCGCTTCGACTGAACGACAGAGTATGGGCACCGCGCGGCGTGCCTGTGCCTCCGTCAGTCGACATGACGAGTGATGAAAATCGCGTCTGGTCTCCGACGTGTGCTGCATACAGCTGGTCGAGTGAAATCGTGTTCTTGTACGGCCCGTCATAGGCCGTTGCGGCGGCTGTCAGAAACTGATCGGCATTCGAATGACCGTGAACGCTGCGGACCGCGGGGTGGGAGAATCCAGACAGCACGGTGAGGTCATTACGTAGCGGCTCAAGCGGCTCAAGGACTTTCGTGAACGTGAACTCTTTCCCGTTGCCCAGCGGAAACCAGGCCCAGTCCTTGTATGCCGGGTCTTCGGGCAGTGGCATCGGGACGCCATCCGGGAAATAGAAACAGGCAAGGCGTCGAGGTTGCGATGAGTCGGCATTGGCCCTTGCCGATGATCTCGCAAACGTCTCGAACAGAGGCAGAGCCAATGCCATACCGGTACCTCGAAGAAACCGACGACGATCAAGTGAATTCAGGTTGAGAGTCATGTCAGTACTGCTTCTTTTTACTTTTCGATTGACCGCTGCTTTCGCGGAACGAATAACTCCAATGGTCTACTTGGAGCGAAACAATTCACTCGTGGCCACCAGCCGAATCATTGTGGCCAGCCCATCACCCTGCTGACGCACATCAGCCGTTATCCTGTCGAGACTTGAGTGGTCAGCAAAGGTCAGTGGTCGGCCCAATGCGTAAGTCGCCATCTTGTGGACCATCGCACGGACGAACTGGTCCTGGCGATTCTCCAGCAGAAACCGCTTGAGCCCGTCCATCCCGTCCAGTTTCTGATTGTTGAATAACAGACTGACGGCATCAACGGGTTTGCCATTGATCTCACTCCGCCAGCGACCGATCGCGTCGTAATTCTCGAAAGCGATTCCCCACGGATCAATCTTTGCGTGGCAGGACCGGCAGGCGGCGTGGTTACGGTGGTCTTCGATTCTCTCTTTCAGAGTCATTTTCGCAATCGCTGGATCAGCCAGATCGATTTCCGGTACGGCCGGAGGGGGTGGAGGAGGTGGATCATTGAGGAGACTTTCCAGCACCCAGATTCCGCGTTTGAGCGGGTGGGAGTCAATGCCGTCCGAATTCATCGCGAGGAGACCCGCCTGAGTCAGCAGTCCTCCGCGCCTCTGGCTGCTGTCAAGTTTGACCCGTCGAAAATGATTCCCGTGGACGTCAGGCAACCCGTAATGAATCGCAAGTCGCTCGTTCGCCATCGTGTAGTCAGAGTGAACGAAATCCAACACGCTGTCGTCGTGTTGCAGCACCTCATGGAACAGAGCGATCGGCTCGCGCTGCATGGCTTCTTTCAAAAGTGGATCGAATCCTCGGACATGCTGTTTGATGTCCAGGAAATCGAGCAGTTGCATGTCCAGCCACTGCCGGACGAAGTGTTTTGAAAACCGCTGAGAGCGCCGGTCAGCCAGCATGCGACTGACCTGGCCCGCCAGGACCTTTGAGTCGTTCAGCTCCGCGCTGTCTGCCAGCTTCAGTAGTTCGGCATCGGGCACACTGCACCACAGAAACAGGGCCAGACGCGTTGCCAATTCGTATGCCGAAATCTCTTCTGATTTCGCGCGGCCCAGCTGACTCGGCTCGTCGACTGCTTCGTCCTGAATGACGTAGAGGAAATCGGGTGACGAGAGTACGGTCGCCAGTACTTCAACCATCGCTTCTTCCAAACTGTCACACAGTGGCCGCATCGTGTGAAACAGTTTGAGTTTTCGATCGATCTCGTCTTTGGCGATCTGTCGTCGCCAGGCACGCGACATGCACGCGGTCAGAACTTCTCGCGCATAGACGGGTTCGTTTTCTCGATTCGCGCTGTCAATGAAGATCCGCTGGTGCGATTCCGGTGGCCACTGGTCATAAACGGGAGTAGCGACTTCCACATAGTCGAGCCGAATAGCTCCCTTCGAGACCGAACTATTCACCAGTCGGATGTACTCCGACGGGCTGGGCAGTGCGCCCATCGGTGACGTTTTTCGGACTGAATTACGGGGATAAATTTCTCCGAGTGGCACGTCCCATTGATAGATTTCCGGCTCGTCCGGACTGGCTTCGATGAGAGTGTCCTCGGTACTGACGCGAAGAATGGCGCGGCCTTCGTTGCTGGCTCGCCAGCCGAATTCAAGCTGCATGCTGGGAATTCGCGTCTCCTCCAGGGATGCTCGCGATGCCCGGACGCGGACTCGCATGATCCCTTCGTCCGGCACCTGATTACCCAACTCAATAATCAGGCCGTGATTCCTTCCCTGAGGAATGATCGCAACGTGATCGGACGGTGCCGGGAATTCCGGAAGCGGATCCGACGGCTTGAAGGCAAACCTGGCACCGTAATATTGCCAGTTGGCACGTGCCGTTCGGCCAGTCAATAAATCGTGGTAGTACGTGTTGCCGTGAGGTTTGTTGAAGCTCGCGGTGAGCCGATCCACTTCCTGCTTCTGTTTCTCCGGATCGTCTTTGAACTTCTCCTTGAGCTTTTCGAGCTGCTCCGTCTGCTTCGGCCATTCGATTCTGGCGGCATCCTTCATCGTGACGCCCCAGTGAAGAACGGGAGGTCGTTGGCCTCGCACGGTGGCTCGCCCGAGCGCTTTGCGAGCAAGTTGACGATACGTGTCAAACTGCACGACGGTCATGTGCAGCAATTCCGAGCTGTTCTGAAATCCGTCTTCAGAAGCCGGCTCCGGCGGCAGGTCTTTTGCGAAGTCGTACGGCAGCCCGAGAATGTCCTGCAGCGCGTAGTTGTATTCGTAGCGAGTCAGGCGGCGAAACGACGAATGTCCCCCAGTCGCCCGACGCACCGATGACGCAAGTTGGAGTTCGCGAGACAGCCACGAGACGACCGCGCTGCGATCCGCATCCGCCAATTCGACTTCATCCGGCGGAGGCATCTCGCCATTGCTCAGTACCGCCAGGACCTCAAGCCACCAGGCGACGTCTTTTCCCTGCAGCAGGTTGGGATCGAGAGTGTCGATCCGGATGTTGCCTTCTTCGGTTTCGGCACCGTGACATTGCACGCACGTCCGTTGCAGGATCGGCTTGACAGTCTTCTCGAAGGCAGCGAGGTTTGCTTTGGGCACTTCCGCATCAGCAGTGGGCGGCAATTGCTGAAGGTACTTCGAGCCTTTCGCGCCAGCCGCTTTCAGTTCTTCTAACGTCGGGCGTGCTAGTTTCGATTCCGGACTGTCCTGGCCAGCCGAGTATCCGCCAATCGTGCAGAAAAACACGCCGAGCCAAATCAAAGATCGATACTTCACGTTGTCCCGTTCTCAATTCAACGATGTCGAAGGACTTTTCAATGACAAAATTACGGCGATCGCCGGGTGACGTTGCTCCTCAGTGCCACTTAATTTCAGATGCGGCACGACATTCAGTCGCTCTGAGCAGTGTATCGCACTTGCCAGAACCAGGGCACTTACGAATAGCCACGAGCAATGATCGGTTCCTGGCTGCAAGGCGTCAGCGACTCTCGAATGGCCTTCCGCGACGGATTCTCCGGTAACACTTGCTAGTCCTCGATATCTGAGCCGGAGCTAACTTTCAGCATCAAATCGGACTCCAGTCGATCAAGGATGACGTCGGCGACGTGCCGACCAACTGGGTAGCGTGGTGGTCACCAGACGGCGTGACGTGGGCGATTCTGGTCGACGGTACGCCGAACGTTCTCCAAACTCGCCCACCCACACCAGCAGACTCGCCGGCGGGACCTGGCGACGTGTACCGGGGGTTCTGTGTCCCGGCACCGTGACGAGACCATCGGTTCTGTTTACTGCACGTTGACATCTGAAGGCTGCATCGAAAACCAGACGCACAGCACAAGAATACCCAAGGTCATTCGCTTCGACTGGCTTCAAGGCCGGGACGTCGACCTCATGTGCGAACCCAGAAAGAGATCGTCCACAGAACGCCGGCAACCAGTATCGACACCCAAGTACAAACTGATGCCCAGATTGGATCGGCGGCTATAAACAGAGTGGGTAGCATATCGGGGATCATCTGGCCAATTGCCCAGAATCCAGCAGCGACAAGCCCAATGAGTTGCGACTTCTTCGCTAGATACCAAGGCTCGTCAAGTATGCCGTGACGATCGAGAACTCCGAATGCGTCCTCCACATGGCGTCGATCAATGGTGTCGATCAATGGTGTCTGCACGAGCATGACGAGCCAACGTCGTTGTGACGCGTTTCAAATGCGACCTGAACTTCTCAACGAACTCTGCAACCGCATCCTCAGATGATTTTCTCCACTGAGGATCAGGAGGGGTCGCGATGGGCATTCACTAGCCTTGAGTTGCAGTGTTCTTCAGTTCGAGCTCAAGACCCTCAACGGACTTCGAAATACGGCTTAGCGATTCCGGATTGATTTTCTTCTTCTTGACAAGTTGCTTAACCCACGCGCCAATCGATTGCCCGGCTGCGACTACATCTTCCTTCTCGACCAACACGACGCTCGGGTCGTTTGGAAGGTAAGAGTCGCGCGAGATCGCACACTGGACTGCTAGCGCTCGAACAGCGTCATCAATGCCATCGTAATACGTGTTCAATAGATCGAACGCATCATCGTTCATTGCGGTTTCTGGTGCGCTTTTGCCTGTCATCAGATTAACCCTCTGGTGAAACAAAAATGACTGCGATCGGAGAGGCTGGCCATTTGCTTTCAGTATCGTCCATCTCGGCACCGCGCCCCACAATTTATTTAAGGAGCAGCAAGCCTACCGTGAATTGGAATGCGTCGCCTGCGAGATCACAGGCACTGTACGAAAATAACGAGCGTATTCACTGCATAATCAGGATAAAATTCAAGGTCATTGTAACTATCACAACCTGACAGGCATCCTCGTGAAGGCTCAAGCAAGGGAGGACACGTCAACAGCCAACTGAGTTCAGTCGCGATTGTAAACGCTACAACGGTATATACCGATGACCGAATGTAGCCAAGTGCCGCCAGACGAGTCAAGGTACGCGATCACTCAGTTGTCGGCCAGTTATCGCCCAGTTACGACCCATCGAGCAGCGTCAATGCGACGATCCCGCCGCCCTCCGTAGGATCACTCTGTCTCCAGCCAGTCCAGCACATCCTCCATTGAGTCAACCCGTCGCTCAGGTTCAGTGGGTTCTGTCCAGGTAGTCAAGCACGTCTGCCACCGAGTCGAACCGCTGCGGATGCTCAAGCGGCGTCGATGCGTCAACGCTGAAGCAGTCGATCACGAACCGCTTCGTGATCTTGAAAAGGAGGACGTCGCTGGCGCCCAGGTCGAGCATTGTCTTTGCCCAGTCAGCGGGCCATGCGACTTGGCTCTTGCCTTGCTCATCGAAACTCACGATCAATTCAGCGATCGCCGGTGCCGGCTCTTCGTCGAGTTCGCTGGCGATGAAGTGAGCCCTGAAGATCACTGGCCAGTTGGATTCGGACATTTTCGCTTCTTCAACCGCGTACCTCTGCTCGAAGTACCTAAGCTCGAAATCCATCATCGAAATCGTAGGATTCTTGCAGGATTGGCGAGTTTCAGAATGCCGAGACCTTGAAACGAAAAAAGCCGCAACTCGTTTAAGAGTTGCGGCTTTCGCAAGAGGCGCCGGTGAGATTCGAACTCACGCATGACGGATTTGCAATCCGTTGCCTTAGCCACTTGGCTACGGCGCCATTTGAGTTGTCTATTCAGCCGACTCAGTCAGACGAATCCGGATGAATCGTCGGCATTTGCGAGTCCGCATCAACAGTTTCATCGTGTTAAACTATTCCGATTGGGGCAATTGAGCGGGCATGCTAGTGAGCGTTCCCCTGCCGCCGCAAGGCTCTTTTCGGTCACTTGAAAAGGTTCTCACTGAGGCCAGGTAACGCATTGTGGTCGAAATAAATCTCTCCGTACAATTGACTCAATCCCTCCTATCGGCAAGTGCCGATAGAAACCTTAAGTCACTTCTTCAATTCACGTTTCCTTGATCTCCGGCTGACGGACAACCTCAATCTTGCGGACGTTCGTGGCGGAGTGCTTCCTCACTGATTTCATCGGAGATCCCACTTCTTAGTCCGGGAGCGTCGCTTCCACTCACGAAAACCCGGGCAGAGAACCGTCTGCGATGAGTCGCCGGTTCAACTCGCTCTCTTACTGAAGAGGGCATCGTCGATCCGGCAACGTCGAGCTGAACTCAGCCCGGCGACGGGGAGTTTCTCCACCCGGGCTCTGACAGTTCTGGATGTCGCGACTCAACCGGAGTTCGCTGCTTCTGCCCTGAGCGGACGGTGCAACGGCCTGACTGGCTGACCTAACATCGCTCGCCGACCGGCAACAGCAGACTAGTCCGGAGGAGCAGCCGATGATCCCACTCGTCACCAGCGAAGATTCGCTCAGAAGACTCTTTTCAGCCCTGACCGAACACACGTTTCAGGTCGACCTGGGCGTCGCCGATCCCGTGCTGACCGATTACCTGGTCGAGATGCTCGTACGCTTTACCCGGTCGGCCGAAATGTACCGCTTCCGAGACGTCGAAGGCCGGCGGCTGGTCGAAGTCGTCGACATGATCAGCGAAGCCGGGCAGCGAAAATCAAAACCGAAGCGAGAACTGCACCGGCACATTGGAGACTACACGTTGTTCTGGACCGGAGTTTTTCCGGAAGCTTTGAACAACCTGCAGGCTGTCGATCACAAAGACCACCTGATCGATTACGAGCAGCAGGGGCGCGAGTCCTACTTCATTGCCAGCAAGTTCGAAGACGATCCGTACGGCGAAGAAGCTCCGGTGCTGCGACGGCTCAGCCAGGACTACGACCTGGTTCGCTTCGGTCTGAATCAAGTCCGTCAGGACTGGGACAAACTGCCCGCCGAAACGGCTGCTCGTTATGAGTCGGATGAGAATTCAGAGAACAACTGACTGTAACATCGCCACTTTCGTAGGGTGTGACAAGCGGAGCGAATTCCAATTCTGGTGTGCCGGCGCGGGCGTCCGATGTATTCCGGAAGCGTCGGCATTGCTCACAGATCTCCGCGCGGGCACACCGCGATCGACGCCTGGCCCACTTGTCACACCCTACTCCGTTACGAAACCGCCACGCAGCACTGTGCGCGCTACGATGACAGCAGGGCCGAGAGTTGGTCATCCGTAAACGTCCCTGGTCGTTCGGCGGCGAGACGTGCGAGGGCGAAGGCGCAGGCGGCGGTTGATGTTTCGGCTGAAAACATTTCCGTGAGGGAGTGACGCGGAACGTCCTTCAGCTTCGAGTGGTTTTCGAGGATCTGATTCCCCAGAAAGCTGCCCTCCCCGGAGACGATGACTACTTCGCAGGGTGAGTCGAAGGTTGTCAGCACGCGGTCAATCGCTCCGCTGATTCGTTGCCGTTGGACATTGGCCAGAAAATCGGCGACCGACTTCGCTTCGTCGAGCGAAACCTCGGAGCGGTCGCAACAGAGTTGTCTGGCCAGCCGGTCGTGAGCGCCGGCAATGGTCGCCGGACGACCGTTGGCTGTGTCGAGGTCTTCCGGGTTCTCGGCAAGATTGCCTTGAAGAAGGTAGACGTCCTGAGTTGTTGCGAAGAATTCGGCAGCCAGTTGCGAGTAACCGTTGCCGGTGACTTCCCGTTCAATCGGGACTGAATAAGCGACGGCGCAAACGGGCGTGCGACGAATTCCTGAGTAGACCAGTTCTGCCGAAATGAGCCGCTCGGAATCCGTTCTGCCAGTCGGGTTGGGCAGCCCGCTCTGCAGCGGAATGATGTCGGTCGTCGTGGAGCCGACGTCAAGAAGCAGTGACGTCCCTTCCGGAGCGACTCGACCGACGAACGTTGCGAGCGCGTGCCAGTTGGCGGCGGCGGTCAGTTGCCAGAACTCGCGAGCGGTTCCGAGATCAACGAATTCGCCGGCCGTTTGCCAGACGGCGATCGGCGTTTTTCCGACGGCCTGCTCGATGGCTGTGAGGATTCGATCGACGCCCTCGGCCTTTGTTTCGAAGCAGTCTGCCAGTTCGCCGGTCATGGTGACAGCAACTCCGGAACAGGGCAGCCAGTCGGCAATCAAATCTGTCAGAGTTTCGGTCAGCAGTTCGGGAGACTTCCACAGCGGAAACGCTTTCGATCGGCACGCCCCGTCGCCGTGTGCTGCCTTCAGGTTCGCGCCGCCGATGTCCAGTCCGATGATGTGGTTCATATGGCATTCTGAAAAGTAGGCTGGATTGAGACGATTGCCTCGTCGCGGTCCTTCTCTTCGACTTCGACCTGGATGTCAAGAAACCGCTGGACGACTTCCAGGTGCGTTGTTGAATGTTCCGACAACCCCAATGTTCGGAACCGGCCTCCGCCTGAGCCCTGGCTGGCTCCGATGGCGAGTGGCAGGATCAGTTGGTCGGCAAGGTTCTCACCGACCGGGGCGTCGCCTTTCAGATAACGAAGAACCTGCTTTACACACTTCTCGGCAACGGCTTCGGCGGGGCGACCTTTCTCGCCGAAGCTGGTGAAAACTTCGGTGACGTGTCGGCTTTCGATTTCGACGATTAACGCGTTGCCTGGCCCGCGAGCTTGCTGAAATTCATCGACCGTTCCGCAATCGTGATCCCAGTCGCACCGATTGATCACTCGTCGGCATTCTCGTTCGCCAATCTGCCGCGGAAGGTTACTGACGATCGCTCGAACGCTGCGGCGGACGAGGTCTCCGCGTCCCATCAGATTCAGCGGTTTGAGCTGCTGAGCGGGTTCTATCGTAACGACGGCTCGACCGCCGCCGGCTGGATAGAAGCCCGGACGTTCAAGAGTCATCTCGATCTTTGGTCCGAGCCGTTCAACGAGCGGCGCGTACGCTCGCTGCAGAAAGTCGAACGGCGGCGCGAACGGGTTGTGAGTGCCCCCTTCCAGAACGACTGTTGAAGGGCCGTCGGCAACCATCAGCGCAGGGAGCACGGTCTGCAGAACGAGCATCGTGCTGCCGGCAGTGCCGATGTTGAAGTGGTAGTCACCGGCGGCAAGTTCGTGGGGGCTGAAAGTGACTTTGCTCGAACCGAGCGAGTCCCCTTCGACGTCAGCATTGCCAATCTGCGCCGCGGCCTGAAACGCCGTCAAATGTTGGCGCATGAGCCCCGGTCGGGACCGTTTCGCACGGATATTTTCAATCGTGACAGGTTGGCCCGTGACAAGAGAAAGTGCGAGCGACGATCGAACGATCTGTCCGCCACCTTCGCCGTGTGAGCCATCGATTGTGATCATGTTTCTTGAGCAGTCGGCTGAGTCGAAAGTTTGGTCGAAAAGGGTTTCATCCAAAGACAAAAATATGTCACGCAAAGACGCGGAGACGCAAAGGATGGTGGACAGCGTGTGTCCGATCAGGGTTACCGTAAAAAATCAGGCCGGCAGAATTATTCTGCGTTTGCTGCTGCGGTGCTTGCCGGCGGGACTGAGCTTCGAATTCCCGGCGAGCCGAGCGGGTGCATCAGATGATCGATCAGGACGTTTTCCATGATGATTCCCTGAACATCGTCGCCGTCAACAATCACGCCGACGCTTTCTCCGGAATCGCGGATCGCCAGCAGTGCCGTGAGTCGTGTTGAGTCAACCGGAATGCGTGGCATCGTGCGAATCATTTCCTCGTCGGTTCGCGAGCCCAGTTCCAGATCGAGCACTCGCACATAGCCAAACCAGTCGGTTGCTGATTCGTGACGTTTCACTGGAATGTGCGTCAGAAGCTTCGTTCGGGCATATTCAAGGAGGCTTTCTCGCGAGGCGGACTCGTCTTCTCCGAGAATTCTGGCAGTCTCAACCATGATCTCAGAGATCGGTCGCGTGGCGTCGTGCAGTAAGCCGTGCACGAGGATTCCCTGTTGGTTTGTCAGGACTCCATGCTCGTGTCCCTTGCTGAGTACTTGAATCAGGCGGTGCCGACCGAGCAGGAAGTCGACCTGGTTGGATGACGAAGAGCTGAGCTTTTCCAGCAGGCGAGCGATCCAGACCAGAGGCATCGATGCCGGCAGAAAGAACCGATAGAACCATTGAAACAAGCCGACGTTACTGCGAAGCAGTTTTGTGGGGGCTCGGAAATAAAGATTCTTGGGCATCAACTCGCCAAAGACAAAGATCACAGGAGCGAAGAGCAACGTCGCTCCAACTTCGACAACGCTGCCGGGCGCATGAATAAACGCTTCGGCTCCGAGGCCGATGGCAATGGTCGTCAGGTAGTTGGCGATGTTGTTTCCGACGAGCGTCGTGGCGACGAAAAATTCAGGATTCTGAACGAACCACAGCAGTCGCTTCGCGATCGGGTCGCCGGTGTGAGCGTCGATGCTTAGCCGCAGAAAACTGACTCGGTAAAAGCCGGTCTCGGAGCCGCTGAAGAATGCGGAAAGACGCACTCCCACGACAAACAGCGAGCCAGCGATTGCCAGTAACAGCCAGAAATTCATGCGTTACCTAACTGCCTTTCCGGTCCACAGATGATCCGGGAGTGACAAGAACCTGGAAGTGCTGCCGCGATGTCATTTCCAGAATTTCAAATTGAAAACCCTGCCATTGGCAGCGGTCTCCGAGTTCCGGCATGCGCTGGAGTTGCTCGTGAAAGACTCCCGCAACAGTGACCTGTCCATCGACTTCGGGTTCGAAATCAATGTTCAAACGGCGGCTGAGGTAACGCAGCGAAGTCATGCCGTCGACGCGCCACGTATCTGGTCCCTGGCTTTCGACAGGATCTCGCTGAAGGACTCGTCTGGCACGGCTGGGTTCTGCCGAAAGAATCGAGTCGACGATGTCTTCGTAAGTAACGACGCCAATCGTTTCGCCGAACTCGTTAACGACTGACGCGAGCGACAGCGACGCATCTTCCAGTCGCTGCAGAACCTGAGCGACGGGGGCACACCAGGGAATGTGGATGACGTCTTCTGCGGCGTTCTCAAGATTCTTCCTGGCAAGAACCGTGAAACTGGCAAGCGGTACGGCTCCGATAACGTTATCGCCGTGTTCGGCGAGAATGACCAGGTAGTCGGCGGGGATCGGTGTATCCGCAAGGTCTGAAAGGTGCACGGGAGCAGCCACTGCTCGATAGGTCCCGCGAGGACGCATGACTTCTTCGACGGAGATTTCAGACAGGTTCAGAATGTTGTGCAGAACCTGGCGTTCCTGACGAAGTACCGACTTGTTGCTGGCAGAATTCGCGACAGCCTGTTCGAGATCCTCCGGATGCAGAAACTGTTCACGTTTGATTTCTGGCCAAAACACCCGGCGGAGCGAACGCGTGACGGACTCAAACGTCGGTGCGAGCGGGTCGAAGATCTGAACGGCAAACGCCAGCGGAAAGCTGACCAGGCGCGCGAGCGGCTGACGGAACATCACAGCGCTGCTCTTGGGGACGACTTCGCCGAACACGATCATCAGGCTGAGATTCAGAAGCCCGAATACGCCGGCCGCTGTGTTGTTGCCCGTTGACATCAGTTTGCTGGAGATGACGACTCCGACAGCGAAGAAGGTCAGGTTAATCAGCAGGTTCCAGAACAGGACGGCGGTCAGTAGCCGGTCCGGTTGTTTCAACAGTGCGACCACGATTCGTTCGCTGGGACGGTCGTTACGCTGAAAGGCCTGGACTTCTTCCGTCGAGAGAAAGAAGAGCGCCGTTTCGCTGGCGGAGAAGAAGCCCGAGCCAATCAGCAGGCATAGCATCGCCGACATAAGTAAGAGCGTGTCGGGATTCTCAAGCAGTGCCTGCATTTTTGATGACTGTATCAGCCCTTGTCGGAAGTGCTTCGGCCGAGTGCGACGTCGAATTCACTCACCGCAGGAACAAGCATGGCGAGGGTCGTGAATCCGTACGCGGCGGCGATTGCAAGTGAGACACCGAGTGTACCGCCGAGTAGAAAAGTTGTGATGGCGTAAAACGTCAGGACAGGAAGAAGTCCGCCTGCCATCCACAGAGCCGGTGACGGATTTCGGAAAGTGAGCGATTGACCGAGCCCGAGGCTGCCGACTCCTATAAACAGAATGAAGGCGCCGATCTGGTTTCCGAAGGAGCCGCGAGTTTCGACCAGCAGAATCATCAGTATGAAGATCCCAATGAAAAGGAAGAAGATTGTTCCCATGCTGTTCGCAATGGCCTGGCGGGAGCTCCAGAAAACGAGCCCCGAATGCAGGCCGAGCATCGCCGCAAAGGCGACCAGCGACAGAAAGCCGATGCCCAGGTAGATGCCGTTTTCGAGCGTCATGGATCCTTCCGCAACGAACCATGCGGCGATGGCCAGCGGGATAAGTGCCAACTCTTTCGTGTTGTAAAAGACGCCGCCGAGTTTTCCGTAGACGAACTCTTTCGCGGAGATGTCCGTTGCAACGAGCAGGTCGAGAGTCTGACCGTCGCGTTCACTGGTAATGGACGTCGCTGCTTGCGCGTTGATCAGCATCAACCCGAGAATGCCGAGACTGACGAAAGCGAACACGGGTTTTGAAACCATGCCGAGGATCAGCTCGCCCGAATCGCTCGACAGGATCGCGCTGTAAAAAATCGTCGCGGCCATCAGCAGGTAAGCCAGCTTGATGAACACGACTCGCCGTCCGTACGCGCGAGTTCTCATTTCCCGCCAGATGATCGGGTTCGACCAGATGCGGCGGTGACGAACCTCGGTCGTGGCCGCTCCGGATTCATCGGCCCCCGTTTCGGTTTCCGGTTGCATAAAGAGTTTTCGAGAAGGGTTCCAGATTCGTAGTCGGTTGATCGAGATCGCCGTCAAAGCTCCCGACAACAGACACAGGGCGATCACGGAATCCATCGCCGGTAGCGATCCCGGCGTCGTCACCAGGGGATCGGCAAGTGGAGACGTGATTTCCAGGACCGCTCGGAACGGACTGAACGCCGCTGCCCATTCGGCGAGGGTCGAATGAGTCGGTGAAAGAGCGACGATGGTTTCGATGGCTCCCAGATAGACGACAAGGCCGAGCACGCTGGTGGCCAGCGTCTGAAACGTCTTCTCCTTCCAGAAGGCAATGAGCGCCGCCCAGCTGCCCGACAGCAACGCTGTCACAAAGCAGATGGTGATCAGCCAGAAGATCTGATGAACGGCGATGCCGCCCAGCAGTTGCAGGAAGAAGAACACCGGAGCCGACACCAGAATCAGAGTCCCGACCTGCAGCACGCTGGCGAAGAGTTTTCCGAGTACGATTTCGTGATTCGACAAATCGGTCATCAGCAACAGGATGAGCGTCTGTCGGTCTTTCTCCTGAGCGATGTTTCCGACCGTAAAGAGCAGCGAGAAGAACAGCACGAGAGAAAGCTGGACGAAGGCCAGGATCTGGAAGACCAGTTGGCCGAATCCGGCCATCGCGGAAATGCCGCGCACGTCCTGAAAGCCGAACGTGACCTGGCCGGCCGTCCACAGCAGGACGAACAGCAGTCCGATGTAGCCTGAGCGGATCAGGTAGTGACGAAACTGTCGCGGCAGCGTCAGAACTTCGCGACTGAATATCGGGCCGGCGATCAAACGAGCGTTCCCGGAATTATGATGGTGAGTTGGGTATCTGAGATGAGTTTTCGAATGAACTTTTGCGCCACGTCAGGTCGGACATTCGAAATCGAGTCGCAGATTATAGGCACCACCGTCTGCGGCTCCAGCCCTCGCCGAACAATATCGTCGATTAATATCTCAACATCCCCGGTTCAATCGCGACCGCCCAGACGTCGATGCCGCCAGCCATGCTCTGAGCGGTGGAGAATCCCTGCTGCCTCAGCCAGTTGGCAACTCGCAGACTTCGCCCGCCGTGGTGGCAGTGAATGATGATTTCCGATTCGCGATGTTCATCCAGCTCGCCGACCCGCTCGGCCATTTCACTCATCGGCAGCAGAGTCGCGCCTTCGATTTTGACCGCCTCGTACTCAGAAGTCTCTCGGCAATCGATAAACACAAACTGGTCGCCCGCATCCAGCTTTGCTTTAACGGAGGGGCAATCAATTTCGAGCGGAACTTCCTGAGCGGACATGCGAGATACTTTCTAAAACGAACTGCCTCCGTGAACCATCCTTAAGGGGCAAGCAGCAGGAACCACGAATGGACACGAAGAAACACGAATTCAGAGCACGATTAGTGTCTATTCGTGGTTCCATTTTTGACCCTGTCAAAGAACCGGATTGCGGTCTCCGAACTGGCTTTCGGACGGCGGCAACCTGATTACTTGGTCGGTCCAAAGCCGGGAGTTTTGTCGGCTTCTTTTTCGTCGGTGCCGATTGCTTCTTTGACGAATTTGGAGAACTGAGATTTCGGCTGCTGCGATTCTTCAGCGGCCTTGTCTCTGGCGGCTTTGCGAGCTGCAAGCTTCTGTTTGGCGACGCGACGTTCGCGTTCCTTCTCTTTGGTTTTCTTGTCTTTCGCCATATCGAATTCCTTGGATGGTGGTTCTGGAAGGTGTTTCAAGAGCCTGCGGAGTGGCACGTGGACGGTGCTCGGCGGCTCGATATGTGCGGGTTGTAGGCGATGTCGACCGCTGGCGGCAGTGGTCGGTCAGTTTCCTGAACTTCACATCGCCCGTCGTTGCACCGTTTACTGCTGAATCGGCCAGGATGCCGTCTGGACGGAGGGGCCGGTTGGCCGCTGTTCGGGTTGGCTGTTTGCCGGACGCAGGTGCGGATTGGTCATGTGAGGCTGACCGAATTCTGGTCTGCTCGTTGGCGATGCCAGAATTCCGTCGTTCCAGGATTGATTGGCCATGTTTGGTTGTTGCCAGTTCTGGCTCTGTTGCTGAGTCGGCTGCGTTGAGCTGCTGAACGCAACAGGCCTGGTGACGTCGGCTTGCGATGTCGGCATTCTTAACCACTGCTGCGCGGTCTGAGGATCCTGCCCGATTTGATCGGCGAGCGACTGGCCGTGAGTCTGCCGGGTGGGGGCCTGAAAGTTCGCCTGGCCAGGCAGCTGGCCGGAATTCGCGGGAACGGCCCCTGGGTATCCTCGGTCAGGCAGTTGCTGACCTTGTTCCGAAAACTGACCGCGCTGAATTTGCTGACCGGACTGTTCGTAACTGAAGCCGGAGTTTGTGGGAGCAACTTCGGCTGCTCTTTGAGATCCTTTGTTGGGAATAACGTTGTTCTGCGGCGTGCCGTTTCGAAATTGCTGACCCTGCTGACCCTGCTGACCGGATTGAGACGTCTGGTTCGGAGTGGTATCGACCGGCGATAGCGCTCCGGAACCGGCGGCCATTCCAAGCCGCATGGCCAGTCGGTCAGCGGCTGAGTACTGCAGAATTCGCTGCCCCCGATCGATGCGAGCCATCGGATGCTGGTCGTCAAATCCGAGCTGCTGGATCGGCTGCCGTTGAGGATTGTTCCAACCGTTTGCGGACGGAACCTGATTCCCCGGTGCTGACTGACCCGGTGCTGACTGGCCTTGTGCTGACTGGCCTGAGGAGGAGTAAGCGTTTTCGTTCTGGTACTGCCCCGGCTGCGCGGTTGGGCCTGCGGGAGACTGTTGATAAAGCGGTGCCGGGCCGCTGGAGTAGGCGCCTGTTTGAGGAGCAGCGTTCAACTGAGTGTTGCTTTGACCGTTGTTGCTTTGGCCGTAAAAGCCAGGATTCGGCGCCGAGCTGCCTTGAGTGGGCGGGACGTTTCCTCGCTGCCCATTCCAGCTAGAATTCGATGAAGACTGGCTCTGAATCGGATTGCCATATTGGTCTCGCGAAACGGCGTTCGCTGGCGATTGCTGAACCTGTCCCCGGTTCAACAAAGCCGGGTTGCCAGGTGGGAGCTGCCCGAGCCCCAACGGTTGCCCTTGTTGTGGCTGCGTTTGCAGAGGGGATCCTGATTGCGTTCCATACTGCGTACCGGGACCGAGTCTCAGATTCTGATAGCCCTGATTCTGATAGCCCTGATTCTGATAGCGCTGATTCTGGTAGCTCGGGTCTGAATAGTGTTGCCGCGGAAGCTGCTGCGGAACAGACATTCCGTTCGGCGGTTGCGGCTGTCCAGACGAAGAACCCGGAAACTGCGGCGGGACTGTCGAGCCTTGCCGACCGGGCTGCGCCTGTTGCATCTGAGACGGTTGCATCTGAGACGGTTGCATCTGCGCCTGTTGCATCTGAGACGGTTGCATTTGAGGCGGCGGCTGATTCGGATATCCCTGCTGCGGGTATCCCTGCTGCGGGAATCCTGTCGGGCCGGCTGGATTGAGCAGGTCTGAGTAGGAATCCTGCCGTGGCGCAAACTGCCCTTGCTGGCTTCCCGGTTGGAATTGCTGAATTTGTCCCTGCGAATTTCGGTCAGACTGCCGAGCCGTGCCACCGTTGCTCTGTGGCTGGTACTGGCCCTGGACATTGCCTTGAGACTGACCGCCGTTTTGTCCCGGAGGGCCGATGTAGATTGGCCGCGAATTCAAGCCTCGCGTCGGATCAATACCCGATGCCTGCTCGATCGCCTGCATCTGAGCATTCAGATTGGCGTCGTTGTTACGTGCTCCGCCACGACCGTCGAATGCTCCCTGCTGACCCAATGCCTGGTTGATTCGCTGTTCTTCCAGAAACGCTTCTCGCTGCTCCTTGGCCATTCGAGCTCGAAGCTGCTGCTGACGAATATCTCCCATCGAATCTTTGATCTGTGCAAAGCTGCTGAGAGTGTTTCCGTCGACGTCAAGGACCTGGCCGTCTTTGTTGATCGTGTAATTTTCCTGGTTATTCGCCAATGCCTCCGCCGAACCGTTCATGATCCACGGAGCCGGCTTCGACGTGATCCCCGCCAGCGTTTCCTGCGCCTGCTGCTCGGTTCCAACCTGCCGCAGCCACGCGAGGGCTCCTCGCTGGTCACCGCCGTAGGCATAAACAGCCGCCAGATTGACCTTGGCAATTGCCAAATCCGGCTCGCGAGTGATGGCCTGGGTCAGGTATTGCCGTGCTTCGGCGAGACGACCCTGCTGCAGGTACGAAAAACCAAGGTCGCTCAACAGATAGCCGTCTTCACGGTTGGCGCTGAGAGCGGCCAGGTAGTGTCGCTCGGCTTCGTCGAACTGCTGAGACCTGTCGCTGATTCGGCCGAGCATGTGGTGAGCGGTCGCGTGGTGCGGCTCGAGACTCAGCACCGTTTCAAACTGAATCCGGGCGTCGTCAAAGAGTCCCTGCTGCATGGCTTCGTTGCCCCTCGCGAGATATTCCCGCAGACGGGCGACGTTGTTCACTCCGATGGCTGGTGCCTGAGCCTGTTTTTGAGCTTCACGCGTGGTCGCGTTTCGCCAGCCTCGCCCGCCGATGCGCGGCTTCGTAGCGCTGATTGTTCGGCTCGTGTCGAGCGACGCTTTCTGCGTTGTCAGCGTCTTATTCGGACTGAGCGAACTGAACAGTCCGTCGTTGAACAGCGGTGTCTGACAACCGGCAAGCAGCAGACACAGGCCAGGAGCAACAAATGCTGGGAGTTTGCGCATGAGGGCAACCATCCGTGGTTGAGGCAGGAAGTCGACAGACAGGACGCCAATCGGAGATAGAATCTTCCCGAAGTGATGAGAGGCGGATTTATACGAGCATCTCTGAATCCATGTCGAGACGTTCTTTTTTCCTGCAGAAGTGGCGGATTTCTGGCAAATGTGATCACAGTAGACGGAAGTGGCGAGCCGCAGGCGTCAGCCTGCTGGTTAGATTGGACAGCGCAACTTCGTGGAAAATCACCTCTCCCGCTTGCGGGAGAGGTCGGCCTCTCAGGGCCGGGTGAGGGTTTCCGCTTCAGAATTCTGCCGCTATTCGAGTAAGAAACTTAGACACAAAACCCCTCACCCGCGGCTGAGACCGCGACCTCTCCCCCAAGGGGGAGAGGTAACATGTAAAGTCAAAGGCGCTGTTCAATCAGAATCGACCCCAATTCCCGGTCGGCTGACTGCCAAAAATACGACTGAAATCCTCGCCATGTTTCGAAGCGTCTACAGCGTCTCGTCGAATCCGAGTCGCTCACGGAAACTTCACTGCCGACCAGCGGTCAGCTAACCTCCAGCCTCCCCGGATTCTCAACTCAGGACGAAATCTCATGACACGACCGAAACTGGCCCTCGCCGCGCTGTTTACCATCGGCCTGGCCATTCAAAGCGTCGAAGCAGATGCCGCCGAACGTCCGAACGTCATTTTCTTCATCGCCGACGACGTCAGCTGGAATGACTACGGCTGCTACGGGAACCCGGCAGCTCGAACGCCGCACATCGACGCTCTGGCAAAAAACGGCATCAGGTTCGATCAGGCCTACCTGACAGCCAGCAGTTGCAGTCCGAGCCGGTCGAGCATCATCACCGGCCGCTACCCACACAACAATGGGAAGGCCGCCGAGCTGCATCAGCCAATCTCGTGGAACATCCCCTGGTTCCCGGAACTGCTCCGCGACGCCGGTTACTTCACCGCGATCAGCGGCAAGCATCACATGACGGCGACGAAGGGGCCGAAAGGCGAAACTCGCCCCAAACCCTTCGACCTGGTCGACGGCGGACGCTCTAAAAAGAACAGCGGCGGCCACGCCAACTGGGTCAAGACAACGCAGGACCGGCCGCAGGACAAACCGTTCTTCTTCTGGTTCGCTGCCTACGACGCTCACCGAGGCTGGGATGCCGACAGGCAGTGGAACGCCGATCGCTACGGCCCGATGCACAAAGCCAAAGACGTCATCGTCCCGCCATTCCTGGTCGACGATCAGCAAACTCGCGAAGACCTCGCGTCTTACTACAACGAGGTCACGCGGTTCGACCATTACATCGGAGCGGTCGTCGCCGAGTTGAAAGAACAGGGCGAGCTCGACAACACGCTGATCTTCGTCCTCGCCGACAACGGCCGGCCATTTCCTCGAGCGAAGACTCGCATTCACGACTCGGGGATGAAGACCGCTCTCGTTGCTCACTGGCCGAAGGGAATCAAAAAATCCGGCTCAGCGAGCGACAGCCTGGTCAGCGTCATCGACCTTGCACCCACAGTCCTCACTGCCGCAGGTTTGAAACCAGCACCGACGATGCAGGGAGTCAGCATGGCTCCGCTGCTTCAGGACCCAGCTTCATCAATCCGTCAGTTCGCTTTTTCCGAACACAACTGGCATGACTACGAAGCTCACGGTCGAGGAATCCGCGGCAACGGATTTCTCTTCATGAAAAACTCGCGACCATACCTGGCTCTTCAGGGGCCAGCGGATTCGGTGCGATCGCCGTCGTTCGTCGCCCTTCAGGCAAAGCGAGACGCTAACAAACTGACCGCCGCTCAGACCGACGTCTTCCTTGCGCCTCGCCCAGCGGTCGAGCTCTACGATCTGAAATCCGACCCACATCAGCTCAATAATCTGGCCGGCCAGGCGAACTTCGCCGCTCAGCAGAAAGAGCTGAGCAGCATTCTCGCAGCGTGGTCCGACGAAACCCACGACAGCGTGCCGAAGGAGATCTCGCACGATTCATTCGACCGCGAAACCGGCAAGGCATTAAAAACGAAGGACTACCGCCGGGTCACTCCTGGCGAAGACCGCAACGCTTCCTCAACCAACGCATCCGGCCCCCGTTAGCAGTTCCGTAGGTCAGGCTCCGCCTGACGAAGTCCTCGCAAGTTTGAACCACGAAATACACCAAAAACACGAAAGTCGCTCCAGTAGACTGGTTCGATTCGCCAATCCTCAACGAACGCACCCACGAACTCCTTTTCGTGTGTTTAGCGTCTTTCGTGGTTGTCTCCATTAGCACCTCCCGAATATCGACTATGCAAGATATCTCGACGCTCCAGGAAGTCGTCAATCGCTGCGACGAAATCATGTCGCACGCGTGGATGGTTCGTACATTTATCAAACACAGCGAAGAGGTCGAGGACTACCCCGAACTCGACGGTCTGATGGGTATTGCACGAACGATCTTCGATGCCTGCCGCGCGTTGGAAACTCAAGTCGACAACCCGACGAAATACCTGCACATGCTCCGCAAGAAAATCGGCCGATTGAAAAAGGCAACGATCGAATTCGAACGGGACGCGAAGCAGGTCTCCGTCCACACAAATTTCATGATGGCCATCCGGTCGACCCAAATCTGCGTGAGGGAGCTCGAAGAGCTGCTTGAAGTTGGCACGCAATTTCAACAGGCAGAGCCGGCTGCTGAGTCTTGAGAAACGCGGACTCAAAAGGACCCCGAATAACCGCGAAGCGGTGGCAGCATTTAGCCCCAAGCGTAAGCTTGGGGTAACCGATCCACTGAAACTGGAAAGCCGCGAAGCGGCGACAGCGATGTCATAATTGTCGGGCTGCTGTCGCCGCTTCGCGGCTGTCCTCAGTTCGGCCTACTGTCCCCTGGCTGACGCCAGGGGCTATGCGCTGTCGCCGCTTCGCGGCTGAAATCGTCGACACAATCCATTCCGGCGTCCCGACATCACGCCAAACACGAGCCCCATGCCGACAACGCCTCTGCAATCTGCCTCAGACAGGCCTCAGACAGTGATGAACCCATCGCCGTCCGGCGACTGGATTCGCGTCCGCGGCGCACGAGTTCACAACCTGCAGAACATCGACGTCGACATTCCTCGCGACAAGCTTGTCGTGATCACCGGCGTCAGCGGCAGCGGCAAGAGTTCGCTGGCCTTTGACACGCTCTTCGCCGAAGGCCAACGCCGGTACCTGGAATGTCTTTCGGCCAGAACTCGGCAGCACCTCACGCAACTTGAACGTCCGGACGTCGACTCTGTCACCGGCCTGCCGCCAACGATCTGCGTCGACCAGCGAGTTGGCGCTGCGCGAATTCGAAGCACGCTGGCGACGACGACCGAAATCTATGATTACTTAAGACTGCTTTACGCACGAGCCGGCCAGGCACACTGCCCCGATTGCAACGTGCCGGTTTCTCAGCAAAGCGTCGCCACGATTGTCGACCGAATTCTGACGCTCGGCGAGCGTCGCAAGGTGATGATTCTCGCCCCTCTGGTTGTGGGCCGAAAAGGCGCTCATCGCGACGTTTTCGAGAAGATCTGCAAGTCTGGCTTCGTGCGTGCCCGCGTCGATGGCGAAATTGTCGACGCCGGAGATCCGCCGGACCTGCCACGCAGCGAGTCTCACACAATTGAAGCGGTCGTCGACAGAATCATCGTCAAGGAAGGCATCGAAGAACGACTGCGAGAGTCCGTCGAATTGTCGTTGAAACACGGCGACGGATCGTGCCTCGTTTGCGAGCAGACCGACGACGGCTGGCACGACCAACTCTTCAGCAGCCGATATTGCTGCCCGGATTGTGGGACGAGTTTCCCGCCTCTGGAACCTCGCTCGTTCAGTTTCAACAGTCCATATAGTGCCTGTCCGGCGTGCCGCGGTCTCGGTCGCAAAGTACCGCCGGAAGTTCAGGCGAAGCCAAACAGGTTGCGTGCCGAATTGACGCGGCAGCCACTTTGTGACGACTGTCAAGGAGCAAGGCTGGCACCAGTATCACGAGCCGTCACGTTCGCCGGAACGAAGCTTCACGAACTAACGGCGATGACCGTTGGCCAGGCCGAAGAGTTCATCAGAACGATCAAGTTGGACATCGCTCCCGAGGCAGCTCAAGCCGCGCAGAGCATCCTTCCCGAAGTCGCCTCGCGCCTCGACTTCCTGCTTCGTGTCGGCGTCGATTATTTAACACTCGACCGACCAACTCCGACGCTTTCCGGCGGAGAGTTTCAGCGAGCACGGCTCGCCAGCAGCCTCGGTTCCGGACTGATCGGCATCTGCTACGTCCTTGATGAACCAACGATCGGGCTGCATTCCCGCGACACGAGCCGCATGATTGAAGTGCTGAAGTCTCTGCGAGACCGCGGCAACAGTGTCCTGGTCGTCGAGCACGACGTTGATCTGATGCACGCTTCTGAATGGCTGGTCGATCTCGGTCCGGGAGCCGGCAAGGAAGGTGGATCGCTTCTCTGGTCAGGGCCATCTGACGAAATTACTGGCGAATCCCCGACGGCGGCTGCGCTGTCGACGACATGTTCAACGGCAATGCTCGTCGCCGGGGATCACGACGAAGCGGCGGCAGGGCGAAGAACAATCGCAGACTTCGAACAGCGAATACGGCTCGAAGGAGCCAGTCGGCATAATCTCAAGGATGTCACTGTTGAGATTCCGCTCGGCGTGCTGACAGTAGTGACGGGCGTCAGCGGCTGCGGAAAATCGTCGCTGATTACGCACTCGCTGATTCCCGCCGCACGGCACGCCATCGACGAATTCTGGCGAGGTCCACGGCAAGCTTCGGAAGACTCGATACGACCGCCCACCGACCTGACACAACTCGACATCGCCTGCCGAAGCATTTCCGGAACTGAGCACATCGATCGACTGGTCGTCGTTGATCAATCGCCGATCGGTCGATCCGGACGTTCAAACCCGGCGACTCATACCGGCATGTGGGATGAGATTCGAAAGGTGTTCGCAAAAACTCGCGATGCCCGTGTTCGAGGTTTCAAATCCAGACGATTCAGCTTTAACGCGAAAGACGGCCGGTGCCCGCAGTGCGAAGGCCGCGGGACTCAGCGCATCGAAATGAACTTCCTTCCGGATGTCCACATCGACTGTCCCGATTGTCGCGGTTCACGATTTAACACGCAGACGTTAAGCGTGAAGTATCGCGGCTGCAGCGTTGGCGACGTTTTGCGAATGCGCATCGACGAAGCTCGTGAATTCTTCAAGGACTTTCCGAAGCTGAAATCAACGCTCGAAGTCATGTGCGACGTCGGGCTGGGGTATCTGGAACTCGGCCAATCCGCGCTGACGCTCTCCGGCGGCGAAGCTCAGCGGATCAAACTGGCGGCAGAACTCGGCAAAGGCGGCGAGCAGAAAGTTCTGTACGTTCTCGACGAGCCAACAACGGGACTCCATCCTGCCGACGTCGCCCGCCTGATCACTCTTTTCAGACGCCTGATCGAAGAGGGCAACAGTGTGCTGGTTGTTGAACATCAACTCGACGTCATCGCCGCCGCCGACTGGATCATCGACCTCGGCCCCGAAGGTGGGGATGCCGGCGGAGAAATCATCGTCACCGGTCCACCACGCCATCTAATTGCACTCTCAGATGGCGGACACACGGCGACGGCGCTGCAGGCTTAGGATCAGTCCCGAAATAACTTCCCGATTTCCGTTGCCTTGTTTGACCCGAAGCCGCAGGCGATGGTGTTTTGAATGCGTGCCAGCGTCTGAAACGCGGGCGCCTTCGGCTTCCGGTCAAACAAGGAACTTATTTCAGGACTATTCCTTACGCAGCGCCGAATATGCCGTAGGCTGGGACGCGTCCCAGCTTGCCACAATTTTTGGCCCTCGCCCCCGCAATTGGTCAGTTTTTGTTGTTGCTTCGCTGACGACGAAGTACTCCGTTTTCTTCGACGAGCTCGCCTTGAGTCATCAGCGATTCGACTTCCTCTTCGATCCTCTCCCGAAGCTGTCGGCTGGTCGAACGGAATCCAAGTCGACGGCCAACTGCTCTCGCGGTTTCCTCAGAGGTTGCTGACACATGTTTTTCGACGAATTCGCAAATCCCCGATTGCAGTTCGCGAGGAGGCAGCATCTCGGGCTTTTTCAAACCGGAAGATTCCACTCGATCGCGGTTTCGCAAGGGGCACTCTGTTTGTTCAGCGAGCCTGTAAAAATCACCTTCAGAGCCGATCGAGCCGGAGTTTTCCGCAAACGCAATCGCAGCGTCAACCGCGTCTGAGATCCGTCGGCCGCTTCGCGAGAGCCCCCACAATGTCGTAATCCGTCGTGTGATTTCATTTTCGTGGACAGGCCCTTCAACGCGGACGACTCTGATGACGACCTTGCTGAGTTCTTCTGCGGAAAGCGTGTGAACCTCTTCAGACATCATCTCAAGATGGAACGCCGCCTCTTCGTAGTCCGGGCACTCAGCACCGCTATCCGTGCCTTCGTCGTCACGCGCTGAATCCCGCTCGATCCCATTTTCAGCACCGCCGACGATGACCTCTCCG